>Ga0228535_1000085_pt1 | contig 280635 bp, 254 predicted proteins | sample SJ1metagenome_FD_168457 | JGI IMG/M metagenome (GOLD analysis project Ga0228535, IMG submission 168457) | Enriched culture of PCE-dechlorinating microbial communities from Ithaca, New York, USA - SJ1 | ecosystem: Engineered > Modeled > Simulated communities (microbial... > Unclassified...
TATGTGCCACAATTTTGTCATTATTTTTAATATGCAGTAATACAGATAGATAAGGAACTGTAAATTATCAAATATTTTTTCAAACTATTTTTCACCCCTTTTTTGGACGAAAGAATTCTTTACAGGGATGTAAAAATTTTATGCAAAAAAAAGGGGCGACATCACGTCGCCCTCCGAACTTTGAAAAACTATTTACTATGAACCTAATTGTATGCGAATATCATTGTGTAGGAACCCAAATATTGTCCTGTCTGATTATTTTCAGCCAGTCTGCCCTTTATCTCAACCATAGACTTGTCTGAGCGAGCTGAGCTGATTTCCATATTAAGTTCTGATCCGTTTGAATTTTTTATTGCTGTCCTTGACATCATAACATTATAAGAGATGTGGGAACTTCCTGCAATTGTAACTGAACCAAGACTGAGCTCCTCATTAGCTTCTGCAGAGCTGAAATCTGCTTTAACATCCATTACAACATCTGATTTTACACTTACAGACTCAACTACCTCTGCGAAGACATGTCCTATAACTTTAACCTGGCCATTAGCAGAAAGAGAGCAAAGCATTGTTGCTAAAGCTATTAAGACTATTATGTAAACTTTTCTTGACATTGTCTCTCTTTTCTAAGAGCAAAGGTAAAATTATTTTTTTACAAAACAAGAAAAGTGTAAATTATTTTTTTACACTATGTAAAATTATTTACCACGGTCAGGGCTCCATTTTATATTGAATAAACAATCCAACAAATACAATTGTTGTGAGAATAATTATCTGATATATGATAAATGCTGTTAACATTCTGAAAATTACGCTTCTCCATTTTGACTTATACAGTTCTCTGCCTCCAACAATTAAATAAGCCGGATAAAGCATTAAAATCCAGGCCTCATAATAACTATCCTTCTCCGGAAATATTAAATTTACCGCAATCAATAATGAGAGTAAAATAAAGAGAAATGTGTGCTGATTCAGAGAGAAAATAAGATGTGCAAGAAAATGTCTCTCTCTTTTTCTGAATAGAGACCACAGCACAAGGGCATAAACGGGCATCATTATAATCAAAGCCCATGACATATAGTTGAAGAAATTGGCTATCAAAAGCTCTTTTTTGAATTTGTCCGGACTACTCTGAGAGTACTCCTTGTCAAATACAACTACTGAGCTCTTTGTCTCCTGCTGTTCTTTATTAATGTCAACTGATGATGAAGAGAGTCTTAATAGCATAAAAAAAATAAAGCTCACAAAAAGATAGAGCCGGAAAGGGGGCATATATCTTACCCTTTTACCATTAATATAGTTCGCCGCCATCTCTCCCGGCTTAAGCATAATTGATTTTAGCGTTTTCCACAAACGAGTATCAAATGCCCAAATATTAGCCATAGCGTCAATTATAAGGACATTAAATGGCTTATCATAATCCTTTGAAGATTGTCCACAATTATTGCAGTAGTTACCTTCAAACTGCGTATCACAATTTTTACAGACAATGTAATTATTGCTGTCGTTCATATAAATAATATTTATTCTGATTTAACTAACGGAATTTTATAACTTCAAAAGAGCCTCTATCTGCCATTGTTATATAGGCAAACTTATCATCAGAAGAGAGAACGATATTTGAACAAAGCTTTCCTTTTAATGCAATTTCATTCAAAAGTCTCCCATCAGGCGTGAAGATGGCTACTGTACCTTTACCATGTCTTGTGATATAAAGATTTCCCTCAGAGTCACATCTCATTCCATCCATCCCAAAGTCACTGAACTTAACAAAAAGCCTTTTATTGCTCAATAACCCATCCTCAGTAATGTCGTAAACCCACACATTTCTCTGTATTGATTCATTAACATAAAGCAACCTGCCATCCGGACTTACCTCAATACCGTTGGTAGTGCCCATATTCTCCTCAAGAAGCAAAACATTACCGGACCTGTCAATCATCCATAACTTACCTGTTGAATCCCTCCAGTTAGGATCGCTTGCGTATAAAAACTCTGTTACAGGAGAAATTGCAATATCGTTTGGCTGATTCATAGTCTCTTCGTGAGCAAATACTTCTATTTCCAACGAAGCGGCATCAACCTTAAATATATTGTGGCCTTTATAATCCGCAATATACATATAACCCTCTTTATCAAACCTTATTCCATTACCAACTGATCCCTCCGGCAATTTTAAAAACAAAGAGGCAGTCCCATCTGGAGATACAATACCTATTGTGCCCTGTTCTGCGAAATTAACAGCATATAAATTACCCATACTGTCTATGGCAGGACCCTCAATACCCTTGGTAAACGTCCACTCCTCAAGCATATCCCCTACAACAGCATCATCACTATTGCCGGAACATCCCTGAAATAAAAACATTAAAGCAGAAATAAAAAATACAGCCATAATATGGCTGGTTAGGATTTTGAAGGGTTTCATAGTATATTATATAGGTGTTTAAAAAACTCCCTAAATATACTTAATTCTGACTCTTTTCATAAAATTTCCTCCTTCAAGCAGCACTTTTAATCTGCGAACAAGATTTCTTCTAATCTCCATCTCTACCGGCAGAGAGGGGTCATAGTGAGCCTCATTGATTCTGGTACCCATCAATATATCAATTATATCGTGCTGAAGAAGAAGCCTTAATATATCACCGGCAGGTGACTCCTCTGCTCTTGCCCCCTCCCTCCAGTTCTGGAGCAGGTCAGCAAGATGCCCTAGAGTAAGTATCCCCTCTGTAACTAGCTCAGCTCCCTCCATTTTTGCAGTTGTCGGCAACATCGCCTTAACCTGCTGCCTTCCGTCACCTGAGACCCTTCTTCCAAGCTCTCTAGAGAGTATTTGAGCAGTAGTCCCTCCACAGACAACTCTTTTACCCGGATAGCTGTCAAAAGAATCTGCCATCTCCTTGTCTCTCCCTTTGTCAAAGGGTGGGCCGGTACATATAAGCAGACGCCTTGGTGGTCTCAGATAGACTACTGCACAAGTTATATCATCTCTTGCAATAAAATTGTCATTGTGCAGAGCCTTTTGCATTACAAGTTTTGAAAGGTCCTTAGCCGACACATCAGGATGTTTGGAGACATAGTCCTCCAAAAATGAGACAACTCCACCCCTCTCCCATCCTGATGGGTAGTTTGCACTGCCAAGTCCGCTTTGTGTCACCCCGTCGCTGAGGAAAACCAGTCTGTCACCCATAAAGAGCATAACACGGCTCTCCAGCATTATTCTGTTTCCCTGGCGGGTCTTTATCTTAACGCTTTTTTTTCTGGTCTCAAAGTGCCTGCTCCCTCTTAGCAAAATATAATCCGGATTCTCATACTCCACAATATGAGCCTCTCCGCTCTTGTCAATATCAAACATTGAGCAGGTTGCGTAGCTTATTCTCTCTCCTGCATCCTCCGGAAGGGTGTCCAGTATTGTGCTCAGAGAGTCCGACAGAGGTTTGTTGTGAAGCATGTAATTCATTGCCATAGAGGCCGTAAGAGTGCTCAAAACATTAGCCCTTATGCCACTGCCCAGTCCGTCAGAGAGTACCGCCCCGAATCTGTTGCTACCGTTTATACTTTTAGATATAAAAGTATCACCGCCAACAACCTGGCCACTCTTGAACTCCTGAGTGTGTGCTATCTCTATAAAAAACTGATCCTCCTCCTCTCCAAAAAACATGGCGAAATAAATTAACCTTAGTTATGGCTACCTCTTTTTATCAACGACTGAATTGAGTACGCTCTCGGTAAATGAGGCACTTTCACCAAGTATATAAGCAATGCGCTGGACTGACTCTGCATTGTGCCTTATCACCTCTCTTATTTTATCAGAAATTATATCTTTAATTACCTGAGAGTCGTCCATATTCTGGATTACTCCACATACAAGTTTGTGTGGCTGAATAGATATAATAGATAACGACAGATTTCTTCCATCCTCTCTGACATCAAACTCTCTGTTCTCCTCCCCGGTAGAGAGGACCGCAGAAAAATATTTGTGATAGGTGACAATCTTCCTCAAATCAGCTCCTGCCAGACCTCCTAGTGCGTCAGAAATCATCTTTATCTCTCCGCCCCCCATCTCAACAAACTTATCGTTTGCATCAACTATCCTTAGATTTTCATCTGCAAGTACCACCCCATATGGCATTTTGCGAAGTAAAATTGAAGCCTGATTCTGAGCCTCCCTCCTCATCTGTGATATGCACATCTCCCTCTCAGCCTTGCCCTCCAGTATGGCCAGAGCATAAGCCCGGCAGTTGTCATATCCGCATCCGGAGCAGTTAAGTTCATCCGATTTATTCTGCTTACCCATAGAGACTAGCACAGCTTTAATCTCCTCCTCACTGTAGAGACAATTTATCTTGTAAGGCAGTTTGTATTTGCCGTTGGAGATATTAATCCCAGCATAGCTAAGCGGAGCAGCAAGTCCGGAGCGTCTAAAAATATCAAAGTCTCTTAGAAGCCTGTTCCTTTTCTCTGCTACTCCCGGGGTTTTACAGGTTGCCGGCCCCTTTATGCAGCCACCATCGCACGCCATAAGTTCTATGAAAACTTTTTTGCCGGGGCTCCAAGAATGAAGTTCATCGCATATCTCCATCACAGAGCCCATTCCGGAGAAGCTCATATAACCCGAATCCACCGGCCTTATCTCACCACACATTGTGCTAATCATTCCGCTATCCACCGGAAATAGTCCTGCCCTGTCGGAGGCTCCGATAACAAACCCGTCAGGAAGCGATAGTCTCTCCATATCCTGGAAATTCACCCCCTCCACATCCATTAAATCCCTGAATTCCTCAAAGGTTAGTACGGCATCAATCTCATCTCCGTAAACATCCGCCTCCTGCTTCTTTGCAATACACGGACCTATGAATACAAGCTTGGAACCTGCTCTTCCCGATGCCCTGAGCATCCTTGCGTGGGCTATCATCGGGGAGACAAACGGGGCTAAATGCCCCTCAAGTTCCGGATAATAAATTTTTATATAATTTACTACAGAGGGGCAGCATGTTGCCAGGAGCACCCCCCCTTCAAAATTATCAAGATGGTCAGCAGTAGCCTTTGCTACAACATCTGCCCCCAGAGCAGTCTCAGAAACTCCGGTAAAGCCAAGGGCATAGAAAGCCTTTAAAAAATTGACGAAGGTAACATCACTGAAATCAGAGACAAAAGAGGGAGCCAGACAGGCAATAACATCATAACCATGACTAAGCCAATCACGAACCGTGTCCAGCTCCTCTCTGTATTTTTTTGCCTCTGCGGGACACGCATTTATACACTGACCGCAGTAGATACAGGTTTCATTAATTACTGAGGCACTGAAGTCCTCAACTTTTATTGATTTAACGGGACAGACCTTTATACATTTATAGCAATCCTGACAATTGATCTTCTCTGTGTAAATAACTAGGTCCCGTTTCATACCATTATATTTTTTGCAGCCTTCTGGCAGCAGCCTTGTAGTCCGACACTGTGCTGCATCCATTTACGCAGCCCCCTTTGCACATCATCACCTCCACCATATTCGCCTCAGACTTCCCGCTCTGTGCAATGCTCTTCAGCAACTTCACTCCATCTCTGTCAAGTCCGTCCACAACAACAGGCGAGAATGCCTCCCCTACTTGCAGATACTGTGCCACCGATGATGCCACTCCACCCGATTTTGCATAAAATCTGCCACTTTTCTCAATATCGGCAGAGAGTTCCAAAGGCTCGCATGCAGATATATCCACACCTCTTGCCTCCATAATTGCCGCCATCTCCTCAAAGGTGATTACATAATCAATGTTTTCATCATAAAAACCCTCAACCCGTTTTGCAATACAAGGGCTGATAAATATAGCAGCACAATCCGGATCCTGCCCCTTTACAAACTCAGCCGCATATGCTGCCGGGCTCTTAGTGTGAGAGATATACTTAACAATCTCAGGCAGATTCTTCTGCGCCCATGCCTTGTATGATGGACAGCAAGATGTTGTCATAAAGGGCTCACCCCCCTCCTGCACCCTCTCAATCCACTCATCTGCCTCTTTGCGGGATGTGATATTGGCACCCATTGCAACCTCCACCACATCATCAAATCCGCATGCCTTAACAGCTGCCAGCACCTTGCCGTACGGCTGGTCAAACTGACCGGCAAAAGCCGGAGCCACAAGTGCCACCAGTCTCCTATCCCTTCTCTTCATCTCCTCAGCAATCTGTACAAGGTAAGTCTTCTCCATAATGGCCCCAAATGAACAGGCCTCCTTGCACTTACCACAATAGACACACTTGGTCCAGTCAATAACCTCCACACCCCTCTCATTCTTTGAAATTGCCCCTACAGGGCAGGCCTCTTCGCAAGGCACCGGGGTATATACAATTGCATGGAACGGGCAGGCCGAGAGACATCTGCCACAGTTAACACATTTAGAGGGGTCTATTTTTGCCCTGCCGTTCATTGTTATAGCATCCTTGTTGCATGCATAGGTGCAGGGGTGCCCCACGCAGGCCTTACACAGGTTTGTGACCGTATAGTTTTGCTTAACGCATGAGCTGCACGCCTCATCTACTACTGTCAGCATTACATCCGTGAACTCCTTCCTCTCACGGGACATTTTCGCATAATCGCTTAATCTGGTTAATTCGTCGGTCTCGTCCGACACGTTGAAGCCGAGTATAGTCATAACCCGGTATTTGATTACGGCTCTGTCCTTATGGACGCAGCATCTGCTCAATGCCGTAATTCTTGGTCTCATGTGGAGCGGTATTCTGTCTATCTCCTCTTCCAGCTCTCCCTTGAAACTCAATTCGCAGACTCTCCTCAATAACTCTCTTCTGATTTCTGTTGCCTGATGGTACATAATGATTGAATTTTCGGGCGCAAATGTAGGCAAAGAAGTTATGATTTATAACAAAAACCTTAGAAATTTTAACCAGCTGATTCAACTACTAAAAATGCGTGTTCAATGGGAATGTGGTTTTTGTCAGATTTGGATACCGGACAAGAACCCACTAGCTCAGAACAAAAGTGTCAAACACTTGATTATCTTTGACTTATAACATCTGGGCGGATTGACTAATGTGCTGTATATCATATATTTGACACTTTTCCTCTGAGGCTTAATGGTCTGCCATTTGATTTCCATAATCAAATAAATGTTTTCTAGAAATGGCTTACATGATCACTTTCACCAATATTATTTTTTGACAATTAAAACCAATTTTTATATTTGAAATAACCAAAAACTTAATTATGAACGAGATAAGCAATTTTACTCTTTTCATAAACTCATCATTTGAGTTTATCGCATTAATCGTCTATTTGACGATGGGTACCTATCTACTCCTACACGTTGGTGTTGTGAAAAAGTTCGGTGAGAACAGAGTTGGAAGAAAAACATTTATTGCTCTTTCATTCTCTGCAAACACTTTAGTTTTGCTGCTCAGACAATTTATCGGGCCTTCAAGTTTTCAGAGCAGTCTATATGATCTCTCCTCACTATTTATTCTTCTTCAGCTCTTCTACCCTCTGGCATTTCATTTAAAATCAGTAAGTGGACGCGAGACTAAAATTCTTCATAACCTAATACACACATTGCTCCCACTTATGCTTTTTAATATTGTATTAATCTTATTGATGAAGTTTAATATTACAATTGATAAAAGTTATCTAATAATTTTCTCATCATTACTATTCACTTACCTTATTTTCAGGATTTTTCAGCTTACCATCAGCTACTGTAAATATCTAAAAAATCTCATCAGGGAACCTTTTAATATTAAAAGAGAGTTATTTAGAACTACCTTGTTTATTACATGTATATCGATTCTGATCGCAAGTATATCAGATATGATATTTTCAAATGAGAGTACATTAATAAATCCATCTGTAATTATTCTTTCTGCTCTTTCTATCATTGCAGTACAAAGTATGCTAACCGAGGATAAGAGAATGAGTTTTGATAATATTGGGTCGTACAATGAGGACAACTTTATCATTACACCAAATACAAGAAGCATAGAAAATCATAGAAAAAACGAGATAAAGGAGAGACTTGAAGAGTATTTTAGTTCAGCCAAACCATATTTAAATAAGAAGATATGCATAAAGGAGGTGGCAAAAAAGTTATATACTAATAAAACTTACCTCTCTAAAGTAATAAATGAAAATATGGGAGTTAATTTCAATCAATTAGTTAACTCATACAGAATGAAGGAGGTTGACAGGCTACTAAAAGAAGACAGACATATGGGGATGAAAGAGCTGTGTGACAAATCTGGTTTTGGGTGTATGGCCACTTTTGTTGTTGCGTTCAGATTATATAAAGGTGCTCCTCCTGCAGAGTGGTGCAAAAAGAATGCTCCGCTAATTAGAAATGACGCATACTTATCTGAAGATGAGTAGAAGAAAGAGTCGTCTTAAAACAGCAGCATTGAAGGTCCTCTATCTGTTAGGATTATTGAATGAAGACAATAGAAAAAGAGGTCCTTCATCATTCAATTTCAGTAAAATACTTGAAAAAGTCAACGATTTAATGGTAAATGAGGAGTTATTCAGATCCTCAACTCTAACTATTAATCAACTGGCAAGAAAAGTTGGCACAAACAGAACCTATCTTTCAAAATGTTTCCACCTGCACAATACAAACTACGTGGATTATATTAATGAATACAGGCTCAAATACTCTAAGTCATTAATGGAGAAGATGGGCGGAGAGATAAAAAGTATTACTGAGGTGTCTGAATTATCCGGATTTCCAAATCCGAGATCCTTTTCTAGCTGTTTTACAAAGAGGTTCGGTAAAACCCCCTCCCAGTACAAACGAGAGCTTCTAGCCGCATCTACACCACCTCGTTTCTGAGGTTGGAGCGGATGAAGTTCTGGCGGTCCGGAGTGTTTTTGCCCATATAGAACTCCAGGAGTTCGGCAATGTTGTCGTCGTTGCCAAGGCGGACGCGGTCCAGGCGGATGTTCTCGCCTATGAAGTTTTTGAACTCGTCCGGAGAGATCTCGCCAAGACCTTTGAATCTTGTAATCTCCGGATTTGGGCCTAGTTTTTTTATGGCCTTTTCACGCTCTTCGTCTGTATAGCAGTAGGCGGTCTCCTTTTTATTCCTTACACGGAAAAGAGGTGTCTGGAGTATGTAGAGGTGCCCCTGTCTTACAAGGTCCGGGAAAAACTGAAGGAAGAATGCCAGCAGGAGCATCCTGATATGCATACCGTCCACGTCTGCATCTGTTGCCATTACTATGTAGTTGTATCGGAGGTTCTCCAGATCCTCCTCTATATTGAGGGCTGCCTGGAGCAGGTTGAACTCCTCGTTTTCATAAACAATCTTCTTGGAGAGTCCGTATGAGTTCTGTGGCTTGCCTCTGAGGGAGAACACAGCCTGTGTCATTACATCACGGCTCTTTGTTATGGAGCCGGATGCCGAATCACCCTCTGTAATGAAGAGTGTGCTCTCCATTGCACGCTCGTGTTTGTCTGTATAGTGGATGCGGCAGTCTCTGAGTTTGCGGTTGTGAAGATTTGCCTTCTTAGCCCTCTCTCTTGCCAGCTTCTGAATTCCCGAAATGGCCTTTCTCTCCTTCTCAGAATCCAGTATCTTCTTCAGGATTGCGTCTGCTGTCTCAGGGTGTCTGTGCAGATAGTTGTCCAGGTGGTCTTTAAGGAAGTCCCCAATAAAGTTCCTCACTGTAACTCCTCCCGGCCCCATCTCTTTTGACCCCAGCTTTGTTTTGGTCTGGGACTCAAAGACGGGGTCCTGAACCTTAATACTCACCGCAGCTATCATCCCCTGGCGGACATCTGAGGGATCAAAGTCTCTTTTGTAGAACTCTTTTATGGTCTTTGAAACAGCCTCTCTGAAGGCGGCCATATGGGTCCCCCCCTGTGTTGTGAACTGACCGTTTACAAATGATGATATACCCTCGCCATATTCGTTTCCGTGGGTTATTGCAATCTCAATGTCGTCCCCTTTAAGGTGTATTGGTGAGTAGAGGGGCTCTTTTGTAAGGGTCTCATTAAGGAGGTCAAGAAGTCCGTTTTTTGAGATGAACTCTTTTCCGTCAAGCTTTATCAGCAGGCCGCTGTTAAGATATGAGTAGTTTCTTAACATAGCCTCTATAAATTCATAATTGAATTCATAGTTGCCAAAAAGTTCGTCATCTGCCCTGAATGTTACCAGTGTACCGTTCTTCTCTGAGGAGAGGCTCCTCTCCTGATCCTCCAGGATACCTCTGCTGAACCTGGCCATCTGAGACTCACCATCTCTGAAGGATTGTATTCTGAAATCAACAGATAGCGCGTTAACCGCCTTTATACCCACTCCGTTAAGCCCAACTGACTTTTTAAAGGCCTTATTGTCATATTTGGCTCCTGTGTTCATTTTACTGGCGGCAACAATAAGGGAGTCAAGAGGAATCCCTCTACCGTAATCTCTGACACTCACCACCTTATCCTTAATGGTTATGACAATCTGTTTGCCGTAACCCATTGCATACTCATCTACAGAGTTATCCATCACCTCTTTCAGAAGAACATATATACCATCATCCGGCGAGGAGCCGTCTCCAAGCTTTCCAATGTACATTCCGGGTCTGCGCCTTATATGTTCATTCCACTCAAGGGTTTTGATTTCGTTCTCTGTATATGTATTCATATGAAGTTTTAGGATCTGGAGTTACAAAGTTAAGAATTTGACTTCAAGTTTTGATAAATTTATCCACAGTCTTCAGAATATCGTTGTATACCCCTGCTGCTGTTTGCCTTGAGCCAGCTCCTGCTCCCGCTATGGTTATTGAGTTTGGGTAGTCTCTGCTGTAAATTATTATCTTATTGTCCGTTCCCTCTGTAAGGGCAAGCTGATGATCTGCCGGTAGTGATTCAAATCCGGTGGTACAACTACAATCTGATATTCTGGCAATATATCTTAGCCTCTCTCCTCTGCTTAATGATTCTTTGTAGAGCTTTTTAAAACTCTCCTCATAATCATCCAGTTTATTGTAAAAATCCTCTAATGAACCCTCATAAAGGCTATCAGGGAGCAATGGGCGGTAGGTGATATCCTCCGGCTCTGTCTTTAAACCCATCTCCCTAGATAAAATCAGGGCTTTTCGTGCCACATCTGCCCCAGAGAGGTCAAGTCGGGGATCCGGCTCTGTATAACCAAGGCTTTTAGCCCTTATAATCAGAGAGCGGAGGCTCTCAGTCCCGTTGTAAGAGCTTAACAGGTAATTTAAAGTTCCGGAGAGGATAGCCTCTACTCTCTCCACTTTGTCACCTCCCTTAATCAGGTTCTGTATGGTGTAAACTACCGGTAAGGCTGCACCCACTGTTGTTTCGTAATGAAGTGAGGCACCTGAATTCTCAAATATTCTCCTTAACTCCAACCAGCTACTAAATGATGAGCTGAAAGCTATCTTATTACATGACACTACAGATATCCCTCTTAATGCCATCTCACCGTAAACGGAGGCAACTTCGCGGTTTGCGGTACAATCTATAAATACTTTAACGGGAAATTTTTGCTTTGAAATCTCAGATATGAAGTGCTCTAAATTCGCATGAGATCCCTTATCAAGCAGCTCCTCAATTATGTCCGGATTTGCTTCGGTATCAATAAAAGCCATACTTCTGCTGTTTATAATGGCTGCCAGAAAGAATTTTTCTCTAACCGGGAGTAGTTTAAGCAACTCCTTTGCAACATTGCCGTAACCGGCAACATACAAAGCAATCCTGGAGCTATTAAGGTTACTCTCTTTTACCATGAACTATTTTTTCATCTCCTCAAAGCCCTTTCCGTAAACTCCCATTACATTGCCAACGCTAAGAAATGCATCTTTGTCTATCTCTCTTACAGTTTTGAATACAAAGTTACTCTCTGTACGTCTCACAATTACCATTAATATCTTACCCTCTCTCTTTGTGTACCATCCTGTTGCATCAATCACCGTTACACCTCTTCCGCTAGGGGTGATTGCATCTGCAATCTGCTCATACTTTTGAGAGAAGATAAATATCTGTATTGACTGCCTTGCTCCTGAGAGAATCAGGTCCACCGAGTAGCTTGTAACGCTTATAAGTATAAATCCATAAATAATTATAGCAGCTCGTTCGCCTATTGAGGCCTCACTCGGTATAATCAGGGAGCTAAGGATTATAAATATGTCTATATACAGAATTAGCTTTCCGGGAGAGATATTCCTGTATTTGTTTATCATCAGCGCAACTATGTCCGTTCCGCCTGTGCTCCCGCCCTGTGTAAATGTTATAGCTATTCCGGCTCCGGCAAAGACTCCTCCCATCATGGCTGAGAGCAGCTTACCGTTGCCGATGGCAATATCCTCAATCAACTCCACTGGTATTATGCCAGGTAGCCTGTCCAGAAAGAGGGTAACCGCAACAATGGCAAAAACAGTCTTAACTCCAAACCCTTTTCCAAGTATCTTCAATGCCACAGCAAGGAGAGCAGCGTTTATTATGAAGAACGACCAGCTCACAGGAAATCCGGTTGCATAGTATATTACTGCAGCAATACCTGTCACTCCTCCACCCACCAGTCCGCTGGGTATCAGAAAAATACTCCATCCTGCAGCATAGAGGAGAAGGCCGAATGTAATTATTGAATAGGTCCTGAGCGTGCTCAGGACTCTTTTTGTTTTTTGTTCCATAACAATTTCCCCGTTTTAATCTGGTCAAAACCCTGTCCGTAAACGCTCATTACCGCAGAAACAGAGATAAAAGCGTTACTGTCTATCTCTTTTACAATTGCACTTATATCTGCAAGCTGAGACTTTCTTATTATCACAACCAGCATCTTGCTCTCGCTTTTTGAGTACCAGCCCATAGAGGTCAGGGCAGTTACTCCTCTCCCCATCTCTTTACTCACTCTGTCAGCGATCTCGTCATATTTGGATGAGAAAACAAAGACCTGTAGCGACTGCTTATTTCCGGTTAGTATCATGTCTATCACATATGAAAATGAGACCATCTCTATGTAGCCATAAATCACATCCTCCAGAGATTTGTCGGGGATGAAATAGACCGAGCCGATTATCACTAAATCGCATATAATGAAAACTCTCCCCGGTGACATCTCCCTGTATTTGGCAATAATTAGAGCTACAATGTCTGTACCTCCTGTGCTACCCCCCTGGAGAAATATTACACCTATCCCGATACCACTCATCGTCCCCCCTATCAGAGAGTTAATCAGCTTATCCTCAATATCGGATACCCAGGGAATCAGAGGGAGAAATTCAAACATCAGGGCTGCAACTGCTATACAGTATATGGTTTTAAATCCAAACGCTTTCCCCAGGATCAAAAATCCTATTCCAAGAAGTATTGCGTTGATTATCAGATAAGAATATGAGACGTCAAATCCTGTGGCATAGTTGATTACAGAGGCCAGTCCGCTTACTCCGCCTCCGGCAATCTCGTGGGGTATCAAAAATGCCGTCCAGCTGAATACAAAGATAAATAGCCCTATTGTCATTAGAGTATAGGACTTCAATGTCTTCAATATCTTCATAAAATATATGTCAATTGATAAAAATTTCTGATTTTGAATAGGTAACAGCCTGCCCCTTTATAACAAGAAAACTCTCCTCCATTCTGCACTCCAGATCTCCCCCTCTCTGGCTTACCTGCCTGGCTCTGAGAACACTTTTTTTTAGTCTTTTTGACCAATATGGAGCAAGTGTGCAGTGTGCACTGCCGGTGACAGGATCCTCAAGAATTGTTGCCTGGGGTGTAAAAAATCTGGACACAAAGTCATGTTCCTTTCCGGGAGCTGTTATTATAACACCACCGGGGTTAATATTTATCTCATCAAATATGGATCTGTTGATCTCAATCCTCTCAATTTCCTCCTGGGAGCTGTAAACAAGCATATAGTCTCTTGCTTTGTAAACCTCCCTTGGCTTTATGCTAAGGCTGTCAAAAATCTCTTCAGGCAGAACTGATGGCACACCCTCCCTTATAGGGAAGCTCATCAGATAGTGGCTGCCCTCCCTCTGTACTGACAACCGGCCTGACAGAGTTTCAAAAAGTATCTCATCTCCCTCCCAGTCAAGCTCGTGAAAGAGGACGTGAGCAGATGCAAGTGTGGCATGTCCGCAAAGGTCCATCTCAATATCGGGAGTGAACCATCTTAAATTAATCAAACCATCCTTGCGAAGTACAAAGGCTGTCTCCGGTGCCGCATTCTCCCTTGCAATAAGCTTAAGAAGGTTATCCTCTAGCGGCTCGTCAAGTAGCACAACAACCGCAGGGTTGCCGCTGAATACCTCATTTGTGAAAGAGTCAACCTGATATGAAACTATCTTCATCTTAACAAACTACATTGATTATCTTTCCGGGGACAACAATTATCTTTTTGACAGAGCCTCCTGCAAGAAATTTTAAAGTGTTCTCATCATCTCTTACAATACTCTCTATCTCAGCAGGAGTGAGAGATCTCTCCAACTCCAGTTTAAATCTCAGTTTGCCGTTAAATGATACCGGATATTCAAATGTATTCTCTATGGTAAACTTCTGATTATACTCCGGGAAAGAGGCAAATGCTACGCTACTCTTGTGTCCCAGTTTACTCCATAACTCCTCTGCAATGTGCGGAGCAAATGGAGATATAAGTATAACCATTGGTTCAAGAATTGCCCTTTTGCTGCAGCTTATTTCATAGAGGTCATTTACTGCTATCATAAAAGCACTCACGCTTGTATTAAATGAGAAGTTCTCAATGTCTGTCTGAACCTTGCCAATCAATTTATGAAGTATCTTCAACTCCGCCGGAGAGGCATCCTCTTCTGAAACTCTGAAGTTCTCCTTTTCAAAGAATAGTCTCCAGAACCTTTTCAGGAACCTGTGAACTCCGTCAATTCCGTTTGTGTCCCAGGGTTTGCTTTGTTCAAGTGGTCCCAGAAACATCTCGTACATTCTTAATGTGTCTGCCCCATATTTGTCACAAACAGTATCCGGATTGACAACATTGAACATTGATTTACTCATCTTCTCTACCGCCCATCCACAGATATAATCGCCATTCTCTAGTATGAACTCAGCACTCTCATACTCCGGCATCCACCTTTTAAAAGCATCAAGATCAAGTCTGTCATTATTTACAATGTTAACATCAACGTGTATCTCTGTTGTATCATATTCATCCTTCAGACCAAGCGACACAAATTTATTTGTGCCCTTTACCCTGTAAACAAAATTTGATCTGCCCTGAATCATACCCTGGTTAATCAACTTTTTAAATGGCTCCTTTTCACAAACATAACCAAGGTCATAGAGAAATTTATTCCAGAACCTTGAATAGATAAGGTGCCCTGTTGCATGTTCTGTACCACCTATGTACAGATCAACATCTCTCCAGTAGCTATTAGCCTCTTTTGATACCAGTGCGTCACTGTTCTGAGGATCCATATATCTCAGATAATATGCGCTGCTGCCTGCAAATCCGGGCATTGTACTCTTCTCCAGAGGCCACCCATCATAGCTCCAGCTCTCAGCCCTGGCAAGTGGCGGCTCCCCGCTCTCGGTCGGCAGGAACTTGTCAATCTCAGGGAGTTCCAGGGGCAGAGAATCAAATGGCAGAGGTGTTGCTAATCCCTCTTTATAATATATCGGGAAGGGCTCCCCCCAATACCTCTGTCTTGAAAATATTGCATCTCTCAGTCTGTAGTTAATCTTCCTTCTTCCTATCCCTCTTCTCTCAACCTCTTCTATTGCAGCCGGTATAGCCTCTTTTACGCTCATCCCGTTAAGGAATCCCGAATTACACATTACACCCTCTTTAGCATCAAAGCTCTCCTGAGACACATCGCACCCCTCTATCAGAGGAACAACAGAAAGGGAGAAATGTCTTGCGAAAGCATAGTCTCTGCTGTCGTGTGCAGGAACGGCCATAATTGCTCCGGTTCCGTATCCTGCAAGAACATACTCAGCAATCCATACAGGAATTTTTTCAAGAGTAAATGGATTTATTGCATAGCTTCCGCTAAATACACCACTGACTTTTTTACTCTCTGCCATCCTCTCTCTCTCTGTCTTCTTTTTGGCAGAGGCAAGATACTCCTCAACAGCAACTCTCTGCTCATCAGATGTGAGCCTCTCTACCCACTCGCTCTCTGGGGCAAGAACCATAAATGTAGCTCCGAATATAGTATCTGCCCTTGTAGTAAATATCTCAAGATCATACTCCCGATCTCCGTTTACTACCCTGAATGTCATCTCTGAACCCTCAGAGCGCCCAATCCAGTTTCTCTGCATCTCCTTAAGGGAGTCTGTCCAGTCAAGCTCCTCCATATCTCCCAAAAGCCTCTCGGCATAGGCAGATACTCTAAGTTGCCACTGCCTCATCTTCTTCTGCTCCACAGGATGTCCACCTCTGACCGAGAGACCCTCCTTTACCTCGTCATTTGCCAGCACAGTACCAAGGGCGGCACACCAGTTTACCGACGTCTCTCCAAGATATGCAATCCTGTACTCCATTAGCACAGATTCTCGCTTTGTCTCATTAAAGGATAGCCACTCATCTGCCGAGAATAATTCAACTTCTCCGCATGCAGCTTTAACCCCTGAATTCCCGTTTTTGGAAAAAATATTCACTAGCTCTTCAATGGGCCTGGCTCTCTGCTCTGAAAGGTCGTACCAATGTTCAAACATTTTAAGGAAAGCCCATTGTGTCCATTTGTAGTATCCAGGCTCACATGTTCTTACCTCTCTGTCCCAGTCAAAAGAGAATCCTATCCTGTCAAGTTGTTCTCTGTATCTCTGAATATTTTTCTCAGTTGTAGCCGCAGGATGTTGTCCTGTTTGAATGGCGTACTGCTCTGCCGGAAGTCCGAAAGCGTCGTAACCCATTGGGTGGAGGACGTTGAACCCTTTAAGTCTTTTGTATCTGCTGTAGATATCACTTGCTATATAGCCAAGCGGATGGCCGACATGTAAGCCTGCCCCGGAGGGGTATGGGAACATATCCAGCACATAAAATTTTGGCCTATTTATATCAATTTCAGCTTTAAAGGTCTTCTCTGAGGCCCATCTGGCCTGCCAGAATTTTTCTATTTCGGAAAAGTTGTACTCCATTATTTTAGTTTCAATCAGGCGACAAAAGTAATAAATTTTGCTATCTCTTCAGTCTGAATTCCACAGGAAGGGCTATCCTGACAGAGACAGGCTTTCCGTCTATTTTAGCAGGCTTCCAGTCAGGAGAAGCCTCCACGGTCTTTACCGCTGCTTCGTCAAGTTCATAGTCCAGTGATTTAATCACAACAACATCCTTCACCTTACCTTCGTAGTCAACTGTAAATTCAACAATCACCCTTCCGCTTACACCTCTCTCAACAGCTCCCTGAGGGTATTTTAAATATTTGTAAACCCATCTGTCCAGGAACCTCTGCTCCCTTCCATGCAGAAACAGAGCAGGGTTCTCAGTCTGCTCCTGCTTGTAAATTCTTGGCTTTCCCACCTCGTCTTCAATTGACTCCTTAGGGGCAAATGCAGTTTTTGTAAGCATCCTTCCCATATTCGCAGCGTCCAGTACCAAATTGAACACATACTCGGTTGTCATATCCATTGAGAGATAATCTATCTCGCTCTCAATATCCCTTGTTGTGTGGTAATCTCTGTGCAGTCCTGTTGTGAAAAGAGCCACAGGAATACCTTCTGCAGCAAATACCTGGTGATCGCTTGGAAAATATGATGAGGCTTTGATCGTCGGCTCAGGCATTAATGGCTTGTCAGAGACATCCTTCAGAAGTGTGGAGAGCTCAGCGTGGGGCATCATTGTATAGACATAAAGCTGCCTCCCTTCACCACCTCTTCCTACCATATCCAGATTTACCATCATAGATATCTTCTCTTTCTGTCCAAATGCTCTGTTCAAAAAGTACCAGCTCCCAATCATACCTCTCTCCTCAGCCCCGAAAGCGGCAAAGATTACAGACCTTTTGAACATAAAGTTCCGGGCTCTTACCATCTTTGCAACCTCTAGCATTACGGCTGTTCCGGAGGCGTTATCATCTGCCCCTCTGTAAAGCAGAGTTGAATCTTTGCCATCTATTTTAACATTAACCCTTCCCAAATGGTCATAGTGGGCCGCTACAAGAATGAACTCATTCTTAAGCTGAGGATCATAACCCTCAACAATACCTATTATGTTCTGTGATTTAAGCGTATCACCCTCACTGTTTACAAATGAGAAGTCCTGCCCGGGAGAGGGGTAGAGTAACTCAATCTCTGCTCCTGCAAACACCCTCTCAATATATCTGGCAGCCATCCTCTCACCCTCTGTGCCTGCCCCTCTTCCCATAAGTGAGTCTGATGTCAGAAGCTCAACATGTCTTTTTAATCCCGCAATCCTTTCATTCTGCGAGAATAGCCCTGCTGTTACCATGAACAGCAGAGCTACCATCAGAGTTAATCTCTTCATATTATTACCTTGTTGGTAAAACCTCCAGCCAGTAGCCGTCGGGATCGTTTATAAAATATATGCCCATTCCGGGATTTTCATAACAGATGCATCCCATCTCCTCATGAAGTTTATGAGCCTGCTCATAGTTATCCGTTCTGAATGCCAGATGAAATTCGTTATCTCCCAAATTGTAGGGTCTCTCCCAGTCTCTTAGCCAGGTGAGCTCAAGCTGATGCCCGCCCTCTGTTCCGTCTGAGAGGTAAACAATAATGAAAGATCCATCCTCCGGAGTGATTCTTCTTACCTCATCAAGACCAAGGGCCTTTTTGTAAAACGCCATGCTCTTGTCAAGGTCAAGTACATTAATGTTGTTGTGTACAAATCTGAATTTTGCCATAAATCTATCTTTTAAAGTGGGGCATCTCCCCGGGCAGCTCAATGGAGAACTCCACAAGACCCTTTATAACTCCATCTTCTCTCCATGGGGTTTGGTGTATAAGTTTCCTTACTCCCCCCTTCTCAATGGTATAAGAGTTTGAATCTCCTGAAGAGAGCATACCCTGAATCATACTCCAGGACTTGTCTCCGTGGCACTCCCTGAGGTTTTTGCCCAGCAACTCCCCGTACTTCTCAAAAGTTTTGGCAGATTTTTGGTTTCTGTAAACAACAACTCCATCACAGTCGCATACCGTAACGGCGCAGTCTAGCTCTTTAGCCCAGTTGAAACGCTCCTCTTCCATTGGTTAGCCCAGCTTATAAAAGGGTGTTTTAACAACCAGTGCCTTTAGAAGCTTGTCTCTCACCTTTATAAAAATCTCTGAACCTGCCTTTGAGAATTCCGGGGTAACATATGCCATGCCTATTGGCTTTTTTACTGCCGGCCCCATTGTTCCTGATGTGACAATACCAATAACCGTGCCGTCTGCACTGCAAACCTCGTAACCGTGTCTGGGAATACCTCTGTCTAAAAGTTCAAATCCTACCAGCTTTCTCTTCAAACCATCGGCCTTAAGCTTAAGCATATAATCTTTGTCTATAAAGTCGCCCTTTGCCTCGCTGAATTTTGTAATCCAACCAAGACCCGCTTCTATTGGGGAAGTTGTATCATCAATGTCATTGCCGTAGAGACAGAATCCCATCTCAAGCCTCAGGGTGTCTCTGGCACCCAGACCTATAGGCATTATTCCAAACTCCTCTCCGGCCTCAAATACAGCTTTCCAGAGTTTATCCGCATCTTCGTTTGCAACATAGATTTCGCATCCGCCTGAACCTGTATAACCTGTAGTTGAAAAAATCGCATCCTTAATTCCGGCAATTGTCAGCTTTTTGAATGTATAATACTCCATATCCTCTACGCTCTGATCGCATATCTTCTGCATCGCCTTAAGGGCAAGCGGTCCCTGTACTGCAAGCTGGCAAATCTCATCAGATGCATTATAAAGCTCTCTGCCCGGTGTTATATTGAACTTTGGTGCAACTGCAGCAAGGTGAGCATAATCTTTGTCTATATTGGATGCATTAACCACCAGAAGGTATGTTTCACTGTCTATGCAATATACAAGAAGGTCGTCAACTATTCCCCCTTTCCCGTTTGGGAAGCATGAGTACTGAACCTTGCCTGGAGTCAGGAGAGAGGCGTCGTTTGAAGTTGTGTACTGTATGAAGGGAAGAGCATTTGGACCCTTAACCCATATCTCTCCCATATGAGAGACATCAAAGACCCCTACCTTTGTCCTTACATGGTTGTGCTCCTCATTTATACCGATATACTCTACGGGCATATTGTAACCGGCAAAGGGAACCATTTTGGCTCCCAGGGCAATGTGTTTTTCTGTAAAAGCTGTGGTTTTCATATTAATTTGTTTGTATATGTAAATTTTGTTTATCTGCATCATAGATCCAGATATCCTCAGGGCTGAAGTCAAGCTCCAGCAACTTTCTCAGTGAGGCGTAGGCTTCTCCTATCTCCTTATGGGCAGTAGATGCGACAACGTTGTAACCATTGCGGAATTTAAGCCTTATGGGCTTATAGCCGCTCTCCTGCAAATATCTGCTCATCTTATCTGCATTCGCCTCCTCTGCAAAGCTTCCCGCTATTACATAAAACCTTGATCCTAAAGGTGAAGACTCACTGTAAGTCTGAGTCTTTACCTCTGTAACGACTTTTGAAGAGTCCGCAGGCCTCTGCTCAGGAGATGAAAGAGTGTCTGAAATCTCTGTCTCTGTCATCTTGAATCTCTCCAAATCTTCTGATGTTGGCATCCCCAGTGTAGAACGGAGCCAGTCGCAACCGCTGAGGGTGAAAATCAGCGAAATTGCAAAAAAGAGCGAAATAAATCTTTTCATAATCTTCTAATGTTTAGAAGGTTTCTAATCTTACAAAAGTAACCAAAATAAAGCATAAGCGAAAATTTAATGTATATTTGACATCAGAAAAGAGAGTAGTTATGTCCAAATTTTTTCAGCAGGTAAAAAGTATTGCAAATTTTGCAGATCACGTTGATATAACGGGTACAATAGAGGGTATAAAAAAGAGTATTGATTTCAAAGGTCCAAATGTATGGATTCTTGCCTTTGCTGTTATCGTAGCCTCTGTCGGCCTCAATGTCAACTCAACCCCGGTAATAATAGGAGCCATGCTCATATCCCCGCTTATGGGGCCAATAATCGGGACTGGCCTGGCAGTGGGAATCAATGACTCCATGCTTCTCAAAAGGGCTCTGAAAAACCTTGGAATAATGGTATTGATAAGCATACTCGCATCTACGCTCTTCTTTGCCATCTCCCCGCTTAGTCTTGATGAGCCGACTGAGTTGCTTGCCAGAACCAGACCAACAATATACGATGTCTTTATTGCCTTTTTTGGCGGTCTGGCAGGTATTGTTGAGGGCTCCAGAAAGGAGAAGGGGACAGTTATTGCCGGTGTTGCAATTGCAACAGCCCTTATGCCACCTCTCTGCACAGCCGGATATGGAATTGCAAACCTTAACATCGCCTATTTTGCAGGAGCTATATACCTCTTCTTTATTAACTCTCTGTTTATTGCACTTGCAACTTTCATAATTGTCCGCTATCTGAGATTTCCTCTTGTTAAATTTGAGGATCCGGTTAAGCAGAGGAGGGTGAGAAGGATGATAAGCATTGTTACTGTACTTATGATTCTTCCAAGTGTTTATACAGGAGTTATTGTCATTAGGGAGAACACCTTTAATGTATCAGCCAAACAGTTTGTTAATGAAAATAAAACAATTGACAACAGCTATATATATGACTACAAAATAAACCATACAGGAAGATCCTCAACATTGGAACTCTCAATTGCAGGCGAACAACTTAATGAGGGACAGAGAGAGAGGCTTTACTCATCTCTGGAGAAATTTGGCATCGGAAGGAACCATCTTGTAATAAAAGAGAATGCCACTATTGATCCGTTAGACGAAGGGGGTGTTGTCAAAAGTATATTTGAGAGGAATGATCTTGAGATACAAAAGAGAGAGGAGATGCTCCGGCAGATGGAAGCAGAGCTTAATGCAATCAAAAGCAGAGAGATCCCTTACAGACAGATTGCTGAGGAGATACTTGCACAGCACCCGGGTCTGACCTTCTTCTCAATTGCAAGAGGGGCTAGCATAAACCTTTCTGACTTCAACTCAAGTGATAAAATAATGGTAATGGCAAAATGGAAGGAGCCCATTTCAGAGTCAGAACTTAAGAAACTTGAGCAGTGGCTTGCGGTCAGACTTGGAGAAAAGAGCGTTATAATAATACAGGTTGAATAAAGATGCTTCTAAGTGTATTAATTTTTCTAAAAGTACTGAGTTCACCTTTTTTCTGGTTTAGCGACACACTGAAGGTGACCTTTCTTGGGGACATTATGCAACATCAGGCTCAGCTTGACGCAGCAAGAAAACCGGGTGCCGACAGGAACAAACCCTCCTCCTATGATTACTCAGACTATTTCAAACATATAGGACCAAAACTTGCCAAGAGCGATCTTAGGGTGGCAAATATGGAGACCACTTTTGCAAAACCACCTTATTCAGGATACCCAAATTTCAACTCCCCCATAACACTCTTGGAGTATTGCAAACAGGGGGGTATTGATCTCTTCCTTTCGGCGAATAACCACATATGCGATAAAGGGAGAGGAGGGATTGAGGGTACAATATCGGCTTACAACTCTATAAGGGTACCATACGCCGGAGCTTACAGAGACATGGCAGAGAGAGACAGCATTTATCCGCTTATAATTGAACTGAAGGGGGTGAGACTCGCAATCCTGAACTACACATACGGTACGAACGGAATACCTGTTCCACCCCCATACATTGTTAATTTGCTTGACTCTGTTCAGATTAGACGGGATATACTGAGAGCCGGGGAGATGGAGGCCGATGTAGTTATCGCCTGCCTCCACTGGGGCGAAGAGTATAAGTTGACACCATCTGATTCTCAAAGGAGGTGGAAGAGATTTTTCAACAATAATGGCGTTAATATAATTGTAGGCTCCCATCCGCATGTAGTACAACCAGTTGAGACTGAAAGGGAACTATCCGGTGAGGTATACAGAATTACAGCTTACTCCCTTGGAAACGCAATATCAAACATGACCGCACCAAACACAAGAACGGGAATGATGCTGACAATAAGAATCGTAAGAGAGAGATTTGGGAAAATCAGAGTGATAGAGCCACAATATGAACTTATCAGTACATCAAGGCCGGGACAAATAGAAAAGAATTTTACAATTTTACCTGGCGAATATAGAGCAAACAGAAGATGACAGAAAAGACAATTTTGCTTGAGGAGATTGATCCCATTGACATATATGGAGTCAACAACAGACTTATAAATTTACTTAAAAGTTACTTCCCAAAGATGAGCGTAGTTGCAAGGGGTTCAGAGATTATCCTTAAGGGCAGTGCTGCGGATGTTAAGCGGTTTGAGAGCAAAATTGAGCTTCTTACTGAGATGAGGATGAGGAAATCCAGACTGACAGAGGATGATGTAAACTCTCTGTTTGACCCCCTGGGCTCAGGCACCGTTGAGACAAAGGAGGATGACAAAGATGTAATTGTCTTTGGCAATGAGGGGAAAATCATCAGGGCACGCACAAAAAACCAGAGAAGACTGGTTGAGAGTTATTACAAGAATGACCTGATTTTTGCCATTGGTCCTGCAGGTACAGGCAAAACATATACAGCAATTGCCCTTGCGGTAAGAGCTCTTAAAAACAAGGAGGTTAAGAGACTTATCCTTACTCGTCCCGCTGTGGAGGCTGGAGAGCGGCTCGGTTTTCTCCCGGGAGATCTTAGGGAAAAGCTGGACCCATATCTTCAGCCTCTCTACGATGCGCTCAGGGATATGATTCCTGCAAAAAAACTGGAGTTGCTTATGGAGGAGGGTATAATTCAGATAGCCCCGCTGGCATATATGAGAGGCAGAACTCTTGAGAGTGCATTTGTTATTCTTGATGAGGCTCAGAATACCACCTTTGGACAGCTGAAGATGTTTCTTACAAGAATGGGAGGCAATTCAAAGTTCATTGTTACAGGCGACGCAACCCAGATAGATTTACCAAAGAGATCGGACTCTGGTCTGTTAAAGGGGGCGGATCTCCTGGGCAAAATCAAAGGTGTATGCAGAGTTGACTTTACGAAAGAGGATATTGTAAGGCACAAGCTTGTATCAAAAATTGTACAGGCCTTTGACGAACATGAGGAGGAAAGTCTAAATCAAAGCTCCCCCCATCTCACCTGATGCCTTTCCGTTTTTAATGGTCCATATCCCGTTTACAAAAACGTGCTCAATGCCAGATGCAAATTTATGGGGATCTGCAAATGTGGCATTGTCAATAATTGTGTCGGGGTCAAAGACTACAATGTCTGCACGGTATCCCGGGATTAAAAGTCCCCTATCCTTCAGAGCTAGTCTTGAGGCAGGAAGGGCAGTAGCTTTATGTACAGCTGTCTCAAGATTCATCAGCCTCTGTTCTCTTACATATTTGCCAAAAAATCTCGGCATTGTTCCGTATGATCTTGGATGTGGCATTGACTCCCCGAGCTTCCCTGCGGGTGAGTAAACGCTTCCGTCTGATGCCGGCATGCCAAGAGGATGTGAGAGGAACATTGAAACATTCTCCTCTGTCATTGCAAATCCTATAATATCAACGCTCACCCTCTCATCAATCAAAAGCTGCCTGACAAACTCCCAAGCCTCTGTACCGGTGAGTTTTGAGGCTTCTGCCACATTCATCCCTATGAATCTTTTGTTCTTCTCTCTTTTGCATCCAGTAATCACAATGTTTTGAGGACCTCCTAACCTTTCAAAACGAGATCTGGCATACTCTCCTATTTTTTGGGAGATTTCCGGAGACTCAAGTCTGGCAATAATCTCATCCCTGCTCCCCTGTCTTTCGTTAAGAGGGATAAAGGTTGACATTCCTGTTGAAAAGGCTATATATGGGTATCTGTCAAAAGCGATGTCCACGCCTGATGAGCGTGCCTCATCAATCATTTTCAGAAGCATTGGCCCTTTGTGCCAGTTAGCTGCATTCTGAGCTTTAAGGTGAGATATCTGCAATCTTACTCCGGAATCCCTTGCTATCCTTATCGCCTCAGCAAGAGCGAGCTCAACCCTGTCGTCTTCATTTCTCATATGTATTGCAAAAAGGCCGTTGTGCCTGGCCACAGCTTTACATAGCTCAGCAATCTCCCCCTCCGGAGCATAAGAGCCAGGAACATATTCCAAACCACAAGATAAACCGACAGCACCCTGCTCCATTTGGCTCTCCATATAGGATACCATTGCCACTAACTGCTCCTTTGAGGCCGGGACATTGTTATCTCCAACAAAATGCGACCTTACGCTCCCCTGTCCGACAAGGGTTCCGTAATTGATACCCCGCTGCTGTTTAGAGTAGTCAGAGAAGAAGCTCTCTTTTGACTCCCACCTCTTTGAAGGGAAAGGCGAATCTCCGCAATTACCTCCTATATCAAGCGTAACACCCTGGTATATTTTGCTGTCTCCCAAAGGTGCCTCCATCATGTTGGCGTCTGTGTGTGTATGAATGTCAATAAAACCGGGAGAGACTACCCTTCCTTCTGCATCTATTACTCTGTCAGCACCTGTTCCGATGTCCCCTATAGCTGCAACTCTTCCCCCTTTGATGGCAATATCCCCTTTAACCGGAGCCCTTAACTCTCCATTATAAATTACTCCGTTCCTGATAATAGTATCAAAACGGTTGCTAGCCCTGAGCGAGCTAATGTCGTGGAAGCCCAATCCAAGTGAGGCTCCGGCAAAGAGAGAGGTCTTAATAAAGCCTCTTCTGGTAATTTTTTCAGCCATACTCTATTTTTTAATTTCCAGCCCCTTTGAGATATAGTTCTCAAATTTGCCATCTTTATCGTAAATCAACAGTGCATCAATATCATCCCTGGACTCTATGATTTCTATAGCTTTTTCAAGTCCCACAACCATAAACCATGTAGCGTAAGCATCTGCAGTCATTGCATCAGAGGCGACCACAGTTGCACTAAGAAGATTATGTTTAACAGGCATCCCGGTTGAAGGATTGATTGTGTGAGAAAACCTTTTGCCCTCAACCTCAACAAATTTTCTATAGTTACCAGAAGTAGCCAGTCCTCTTTCCGATAAAAGAAGCACTACTTGAATATCAGCACCCTGTATCATATTGCCATCCTCAGGCTTGTCAATCCCTACGCTCCATTTATCCCCTTTCGGATTAACACCTTTGCAGTAAATCTCTCCCCCCACCTCAATAAGATAGTTTTTCACCCCTCTCCTTTCAAAGTCAGCTGAAATAACATCAGCTGTATAACCCTGGGCAATTGCATTTAAATTCAAACTGACTCTTGGATCGCTCTTAACAACATATCCTCTCTCAATTTTAACTTTATCCATTCCAACAAATGCCATTACGCTGTCAATAACTCTTTGATCTGCATCCACTTTTTTACCCTTGCCAAATCCCCACGCCTCAAAAAGGGGAGCTGCCGAGATGTCAAAAGAGCCTTCACTCTCAAGCCATATTTGAAATGATCTGTTAAAAACATTTTCAAAAAGAGTATCTGTTTTTAAATCTCTGTTGCTGTTAATAGCTGATATAAGAGAGGATTCGTTATAGACAGAGAGCGAGTTATCAACCATTTGAAGCAGCGAATCCACAACTTTGTCAAGTGAATCTCCCTCATAGGAGTAAGCTATATGATATGTTGTGCCCTGAGTGAATCCGTCTATTGTTCTGTACTCAGAACCTCTGTTACAAGAGCTAAATGTGGCTGCTAAAAAAAGGCAAATTGCTATAATTGCAGGGGTCTGTTTTGAAAAAATCATTGTCCAAATTGTGTTTGGCACAAATTTAGAATAAAAAAACATATCTTTGTGAGTTACATAAGCACTTGAAAACATTATGACAGTTAATAAATGGCTAAGGCTTGCATCTCTCTTTGCGATGCTCATTCTTGCCTTCGCTTGCAAAAAGGATGAAGAGGAGGATACAAATCTCTATATGAAGGGGGCTCTTGTTGCCAATGTCCCCTCTCACCTTATTGCCGGAGAGGAGATTACAATTAAGGCGTCCGGAATTACAACTCCAACAGACAGCCTGACATACAAATGGATTACAACAGGCTTCAGCGCTGACTCGCTGTTTGGCCACGAGATAACAATATCTGCTCCTGAAGAGCCGGGCAACTATGCTGTCGCTCTATATGTTACACACCCAAGATATGTTTCCAAGACTCAGAATTATAACACTATAGTTCTTGACCCCAACTCTGACGACAGTTTCGGAGGCGTAGTAAGAGGTGATGACTCAATTGTGGATCAAAGAGATGGTAAAAAATATTACTATGTTACTGCAGGAGGCTTGGATTGGTTTGCCTTCAACCTAAACTGGAAGGGTGCCGGTAAGGCTTATATGCTAATTGATGCTCTGGGAGAGATATACGGAAGGCTATATAGTTGGGAAGAGGCAAAGAGTGCCTGCCCTGATGGCTGGAGAGTTCCTGACAACAGTGACTGGGAGAGCCTTGCTGCTGCAGTTGCCGGTGCTAACACACCCTTTGACGGCAAGTGGTCAGGATTGGGAGCTGAGCTAACAGTTAGGGCAACTCTCAACAGCATAAATATGTGGAAATACAGCCCAAACATGAATTTCAAAAATATGTTGGGCTGGAATGCAATACCATCAGGGAACTCAACAGGAAACTTCAGAACTTATCTTAACAGAGGAGAGTATGGAGTATGGTGGTCTGCAGATGAAAAGGATGCAAACGATGCTTACTACAGGTATATATACTTTGACAGCCCTGACTTCCCTTACAATTATGCGAACAAGGGCAGTTTTGGTGCAGCTGTAAGGTGCGTAAGAGATAGTGCCCCTGAAAAATAGATAGAAAACTTAAAATTTAAGAATTATGAAATTTTCAAAAGGATTAATTACTTTGCTTGTGGTACTGGGAGCTGTACTGCTTGTGTTCCTTTGGGCTAAAAACGCCTTCAATTCAATGGTAACCAAAGAGGAGGGGGTCACATCTGCATGGGCGCAGGTTGAGAATGTTTATCAGAGAAGAGCTGACCTTATTCCAAATTTGGTGGCTACCGTAAAAGGATATGCTGCTCACGAACAGGAGACACTTGAGGGTGTTGTTAACGCTCGCGCTAAGGCAACACAGACAACAATAGACCCTACAAACCTTACAGAAGAGAGTTTGAAGCAGTTTCAAGCTGCACAGGGAGAGCTCGGCAGTGCACTCCAGAGATTAATGGTTGTTGTAGAGCGATATCCAGATCTTAAGGCAAACCAGAGTTTCCTTGAGCTTCAGGCTCAGCTGGAGGGGACTGAAAACAGGATCACTGTTGAGAGACAAAAATTCAATGAGACTGCAAGAGCATACAACACATATATCAGACAGTTTCCAAAGAATATTCTCTCCGGGATCTTCGGATTTGAGCGGAAAGCCTATTTTGAGGCTGTACAAGGTGCAGAAGAGGCCCCTAAAGTTGAGTTTTAACCGTGGGAACAAATCCCTTCATTTCTAAAGCAGACCAGACAAGCATAGTAAAGGCTATTGAGTCTGCCGAGCTGAACACCTCAGGTGAGATAAGGGTTCATATAGAGAGCAGCTGCCCGGGCGATCCCATTGCCAGGGCAGTTTATGTTTTCAACAAGCTCAAAATGTATAAAACCAGGGACCGAAACGGAGTTTTGATTTATATTGCCTGGAAGGCTCACAAATTTGCGATCATTGGAGACTCCGGAATTAACGCTGTTGTACCGGAAAACTTCTGGAACGATGCTCTGGAAATGCTTGGAACTAACCTGCGCTCCGGAGAGAACACTGCAGGCATATGTAAAACCATTGAACTCGCAGGAGAGAAATTAAAGTCATACTTCCCTATTAAATCTGATGACACAAATGAACAGAGCAATGAAATATCCTTTGGCGATTAAGAGTGCTTTACTCTCCATTCTGCTTCTGTTTGCATTTCTTTCAGAGGCTCAGATACCCCAAAAACCATCACCTCCAAGGCTTGTAAATGACTTTGCATCCCTATTCTCATCAACTGAGATTCAGAGAATAGAGAGTGCTTTGGTAGCATTTTCTGACAGCACATCAAATCAGATTGTTATAGTTACAGTGAACTCTTTTGAGGGAATGGATAAGTCACAATTTGCCTATAGCATCGGAGATGAGTGGAAAGTTGGACAATCAGAGTTTGACAACGGAGTTGTAATCCTGATAAAACCAAAGCGTGGGAACGAGAGAGGAGAGGCATTTATTGCAACCGGCTACGGACTAGAGGGGGCTCTTCCAGATGCAATCTGTAAAAGAGTGGTTGAGAGGGAGATGATACCTCGGTTTAAAGAGGAGGACTACTTTGGAGGAGTTGTTGCTGCGCTGAATGTCATAATGCCCATTGCAGCCGGCGAATACTCTTCAGATGAATACGCCTCTTCAGGGGCTGAGGAGGGGGGAATTGCCGCAGCTGTACTTGTAATACTATTTGTGATATTTGTGGTGGTTATATCCGCTGTCTCCAGAAAAGGGGGAGGGGGAAACTATGGAGGAGGAGGAAGAAAGGGTCCGGGACTTGCTGAACTTTTAATTCTGGGATCAATGCTCTCTGGTGGAAGAGGACGATCCGGAGGATTTGGAGGCGGTGGTTTTGGAGGAGGAGGATTCAGCGGAGGCGGTGGATTCGGAGGATTTGGAGGAGGTGGATTCGGAGGCGGTGGTGCCGGTGGTAGCTGGTAGCTCTTTCCATTCAATAACAACTACTTCAGATTTAGTCCCAATTCTGAATTTAGGACCCCACAATCCAATTCCGGAGGTTACAACATAGTCTGTTTTCTCAATTTTTCTATGACCATAAGCCAGATCAAACATTGCATCAACCAGAATGCTACCCGGCCAGAACTGCCCTCTGTGAGTATGTCCCGATAGCTGAATATCTATACCGTTCAGCCTGGCATCGGAGAGATGTTTTGGCTGATGGTCCAATAAAATTACAGGAAGTGTTAAATCAAATCCGGCAAGGATAGAGTCTAGTGATGCTCTTTTTCTGTTGGTCATATCATCTCTGCCCGCAATAACGAATCCAAAGGGTGAGTGTACTGCGGAATCAAGCAATAGACTTATCCCTGCCCCTCTTATCAGCTCGTATATCTCCTCTCTGTTGCCACCATAGAATTCATGATTTCCCGTCACGGCAAAAACTCCATACTTTGCGTTCAACTTAGATAGCTCATACCCCATATTCTGCTCCTTCAGCGGGCGGACATCTCTGTCAGCGATATCTCCTGCCAGAGCAACAATATCTCCTTGTTGACTGTTTATTAACTCAACATAGCGTCTAAGATGCTTTGCATTTATGTAGGAGCTTAAATGGAAATCGCTTGCCAAAACAATCTTCATCTCTCCCCCTGGCAACTTTTTGTCTGTGGTTATATTATATCTGGTAACCGATGGATTATTGAAGTTAATATTGCCGATTATTAAAAGAGTAAAGACTGTCAGAAGTGATCCGTAAAGGAGAATTTGCTTTGACAAAGCCCAATTTCTAAGTATAATTTCAGGGAAAATTTTAATGAAATAGTTTATTAATCTTAATATATCAACTCCCAGTGCTATTAGTGCGAAATAGACCAATGCAATAATGAATGTAAAGCCAATATCTGAAAGAGGGACGGCAACTCTCTCATGCACCCGGTCACCAAGATACATCCTTAAAAAGAATGAAATAAAGCCTGACGCAAATAAAACTGCATAAATAATTCTCAATGTAAGAACAGGTGGCAGTGCCTGATATCCTCTAATGAAAACATAGGATGAAATTGCCAGAAAAGAAGAGATTACGATTACAAAAAACATAACTGGTAATTGGGTGTTTGCAAAAATAACATTTAACTTTAACAATTGTTTTGCATTAACTCATAAGTATGGAAAAGAGAGGTAAAGAGGCCAAGAGGATAACAATGGTGGGTTTCTTCGTAAACCTGATTCTGACTATGGCAAAAATAGCGGCTGGCATTATTGGGAAGAGCTCTGCGATGCTGGCAGATGGTGTGCACTCTCTTTCAGACTTCGCAACAGATATAGTTGTCATAGCCTTCATCAATGTCTCCGGAAAAGATAGCGATGACAGTCACAAATACGGTCACGGGAAATTTGAAACTTTTGCTACTTTAATTATATCTCTGGTTCTTGCAGGTGTAGGAGTGGGTATTTTCATAAATGGAACTGAAAAAATATTAAGCTTTGTAAGGGGCGAAGCCATCTCGCAACCGGGTATGATAGCCTTGTGGGCTGCGCTTGTATCCATAGTATCTAAAGAGGTTCTCTTCAGATATACAATAATTGTAGGTAAAAAAATAAACAGCCCGGCCGTCATAGCAAACGGATGGCACCACAGGTCAGATGCCTTCTCTTCACTGGGAACAGCCCTGGGAATTTCGGGAGCAATTTTTTTGGGTGAATCCTGGAGAATTCTGGACCCTATAGCGGGTATTGTTGTGAGTTTTTTCATACTTAAAGTGGCCTTTGATCTGGGTATGCCAAGCGTTAAAGAGTTGCTTGAGGCATCTTTGCCAAAAGAGGTTATAGGTGAGATAGAGGCAATTATTAACAGCCACCCCGAGATTATCAGATTTCATCATCTAAAGACCAGAAAGGTGGGAACCGTTTACGCCATAGATGTCCATATAAAGCTCAGCAAAGAGATCTCTTTTGTTAAGTCCCACGATATTGCAACGGAGATTGAACACTCAATAAAGGACAAATATGGAGAGGGAACCCATATAAATATACATACGGAGCCTGTATGAGAGGTATCGTCATCATAGTTGCAACAATAACACTCTTTTTTATCTGCTCATGCAATGACAGGGAAAGGCTGGAGAGTCCTTCGTTCAACTCTCATCACTTCTTTTCTTTTGATTCATGGACTTTGGACTATCTCGGAGAGGAGTGGGTAATGAAGCATCTGTCTCTCAAAGAGGATTTTGACGGAAGACCGGTTGCAACAATCATAAAGAGAAGCAAAAGTTCCAACAATGAAAAAGCGGTTCTCTATATACATGGCTACAGCGACTATTTTTACCAAACCTCACTTGCAGATACAATGGAGAGCAGAGGGTTCAGATTTTATGCTCTTGATCTGCGCAGATATGGCAGATCAAAGTTACCTGGTCAGGTTTGGTATGATTTAAGAGATATCTCTGACTATTTTGAGGAGATTGACCTGGCAATTGATATTATTGAGAATGAGAATCCTGACGCAGAGATAACTTTAATGGCACACTCTACAGGAGGATTAACCGCATCTCTCTATGCGGAGAGCAGAGGGGATTCGCTCAGAGTCTCGCGTATTATACTAAACAGCCCATTCTTTGATTTCAATGTCGGAGGAGTTGCTGAGAGTATTGGGATCCCTGTTATCTCTTTTCTTGGGGGGCTCTTTCCCAGAATGGTGGTTAACAGAGATGTCAGCCCGATAAACTGCATGAGTCTCCACATAGATTATTTTGGAGAGTGGCAGTTTGATACAATAATGAAGCCGATTCAATCTCCAATGGTAACGGCAGGCTGGATCAGAGCTGTTCACAGGGCTCAGAGAGAGCTTCAAAAGGGTATATGCATTAAGGTCCCTACACTTGTAATGTGCTCCTCTGCCAGTACGAAAAGCCATGAATTTCAAGAAATACATAGAAAAAGCGACACCGTACTTGATGTCGCTGAAATCCTAGAATTCGCCTCAAATATCTCAGGCGAGGTTCAAATTGCTATAATTGAAGATGGTCTTCACGACCTTGTCCTATCCGGAAAAAGTGCCAGAGAGGCCTCTTACCGTGAGATATTCAGATTCCTATTTTAAAAGCTTGAAGAAATCATTCCCTTTATCATCAACCAGGATGAATGCAGGAAAGTCTTCTACCTCTATTTTCCATATTGCCTCCATTCCCAGTTCCGGATACTCTAATACCTCAACCTTTCTTATGCTCTCCTGTGCGAGTATCGCTGCAGGACCGCCTATACTTCCCAGATAGAACCCTCCATGCTTATGGCATGCATCTGTAACCTGCTGGCTTCTGTTACCTTTGGCAATCATTATCATGCTTCCTCCGTTACTTTGGAATAGGTCAACATATGAGTCCATTCTACCTGCTGTAGTTGGACCAAAAGAGCCACTCGGAAGTCCCTTTGGAGTCTTAGCCGGACCCGCATAGTATATTGGATGGTCCTTCATATATTGAGGCATCCCCTCTCCTCTGTCAAGTCTCTCTTTTAGTTTTGCGTGTGCAATATCTCTTCCCACGACAATAGTTCCTGAGAGCAGAAGAAATGTTGATACAGGATATTTTGAAAGTTCTCCAAGAACATCGCTCATAGGTCTGTTAAGGTTAATCTTTACAGCCCCCTCCTGTGTTGCCTTTATATCTCTCATATTTTCGGGTACAAGTCTCAATGGGTTTGAGTCAAGTGTCTCTAACCAGATACCCTCTTTGTTGATTTTTGCCTTAATGTTTCTGTCTGCACTGCAAGATACTCCCATTCCAACAGGACAGGAGGCTCCGTGTCTGGGCAATCTTATAACTCTGATATCATGGGCAAAATACTTTCCTCCAAACTGAGCACCCATGCCAAACGCCTGAGCAGCCTTAAGAAGTTTTGCCTCCATTTCAAGATCTCTGAAGGCGTGTCCCTCTTCACCTCCTGTCTTGGGAAGTTCATCAAGATATTTTGCAGATGCCAGCTTTACTGTTTTCATACATGCCTCTGCAGATGTTCCGCCTACAACAAATGCAATATGGTATGGAGGGCATGCTGCTGTTCCTAGAGTCTTGAGCTTCTCAATCAAAAATTTCTCAAGGGAGTCAGGATTCAAAAGAGCCTTGGTCTCCTGGAAGAGGTAACTCTTATTGGCAGAGCCTCCCCCTTTTGCAACAAATAAAAATTTGTATTCGCCTCCCTCTGTTGCATATATATCTATCTGGGCCGGAAGATTATTGCCGGAATTCTTCTCATTGTACATATCCAGTGCAATTGTCTGAGAGTACCTCAGATTATCTTGGGTATATGTATCAAAAACTCCATGTGAAAGTGCCTCCTCGTCACCTCCCCCTGTCCATACCCTCTGACCCTTCTTTGCCACAATAGTGGCTGTTCCTGTATCCTGACAGAATGGGAGCACACCTTTTGAGGAAATACCTGCATTCAGAAGCATGGTTAGCGCAACTGCTCTGTCATTAACGCTAGACTCCGGATCGCTCAATATTTTTGCAACCTGTTCATTATGCTCAGGGCGAAGCATAAAGGCTATATCGTGCATGGCCTGTTTGGCCAGAATTCTAAGCCCCTCTTTCTCTACTTTCAGAATCTCATTCCCTTCAAACTGAGCAGTTGACACATAGTCTTTTGTTAAAAGGTGGTACTGTGTCTTATCCTCACCAAGAGGAAACATTTCGTGAAATTTAAATTCCATATCTCTTTTTTTTAAAAAAACATTAACTCTCTTTTCCCTGGCTTCCCATAAGGAAACTCCTCATAAACTCCATAATATCTCCATCCAGCACAGCCTGGGTATCTGATGTTTCATAACCTGTTCTGATATCTTTTACCATCTTGTAAGGGTGAAGAACATAACTTCTAATCTGTGATCCCCACTCAATTTTCATTTTCTTTCCCTCAAGCTCTGCCTCCTTCTCCCTTCTCTTTCTCAATTCAAGCTCGTACAGGTGCGATTTTAAGATCCTTATTGCATTTTGCCTGTTGTCTAGCTGAGATCGGGTCTCGGTATTCTCCACTGTTATCCCAGTGGGAATATGCCTGACCCTAACCCCTGTCTCTACTTTGTTTACATTCTGACCACCTGCACCACCGGATCTGAAGGTATCCCACTCAAGGTCTCCGGCATTTAACTCAATATTGATAGTGTCATCAACTGCCGGATAAACAAAAACAGAGGAGAATGTGGTCTGCCTCTTTCCCTGAGCGTTGAAGGGTGAAATTCTCACCAGTCGGTGGACTCCGTTCTCGGCCTTTAGGTATCCGTAAGCATAATCACCCTCAAATTCTATTGTAACCGACTTAATTCCTGCCTCTTCTCCCTCTATAAGATCATATATATGAACCTTATATCCATTCCTCTCTCCCCACCTTACGTACATCCTCATAAGCATTGAGGACCAGTCATTGCTTTCAGTCCCTCCTGCCCCCGAATTTATCTTTAGAATTGCTCCCAGATTATCACCTTCGCTTCCCAGCATGCTTCTGAGTTCAAGAGCTTCAACCATTCTCTCCAGCTTTTTATACTGCTCTTCAACCTCTCCTTCAACAGATTCGTCATCTCTGGCAAAATCAAACAGGACAACGAGGTCTTGCAGGGATGAATCAATTTCAGTATATCCCCTGACCCAGTATTTTAAAGCCGATACGCTTTTGAGATATGTCTCCGCTTCAGATGGATTGTTCCAAAAATCTGCCGCCAGAGTACGCTCCTCCCTCACTTTCAACTCATCTCTTTTTGCAGAGATGTCAAAGAGACCTCCCCAACGCCTCTATGCGCTGCTGGATCTCTTTTATATAATCCAGATTTACCATTTTTAATAAAATTTGAGTGGCAAAGTTAACCAATTATTTCTTTTGCTACCCTGACAGACGAATCGTAATCAAATCCTCTTGCTATTGCAAATCTGACAAGTTTCGCCAGCCTCTTATCTCTGGGCTCCTCCATTTTCATTGACTTTGCCTTCAATGTCAGAAGTCTGTGCAGCCTGTCTCTCTCCTCATCTTTTGTAACCTCCTCAAGCGATGCATCAATTATCTCATCAGAAATACCCTTTGACCTTAGAGCATATCTTATCTTGACCCTGCCCCAGGAGGAGATTCTGCTCTTATCCCTTACAAATGCCGTGGCGTACCTCTCTTCATTCAGGAATCCCTCTTCAATAAGTCTCTTAAGTATAGCATCCTGTTCATCCTTGCCTATACCCATCCTCTCCATCCTGCCAATAATGTCAGAGGTGCACATCTCTTTAACAGAGCAGAGACGCATAAGTTTTACAATAGCGGCATTTTTCAATTCTATTTTTCTGCTATAAGTGAATCCACAAATCTGATAAACTCCTCAACGAATTTTGTGTAGTGAATCCCTGTTCCTGGTCCATTAAAGCCTGAGTGAATACGTCTTACGCTCCCTTTTTTATCTATATATACTGTCGTTGGGAATGCTTTAAAATTTTCAAGTTCCGGAAGAGCCTCCTTTAGACGAGAGGGGGTGTAACCGGTAATCAGCATCTCATAATTGATGCCGGCAGCCTCTACAAGCTTAAGAGCCTCAAGCTTTGCAGAATCAAACTCCTCAGCCCTTTCAAATGCAAGTCCGACAACCTCCAGAGACTCTCCGTACCTGCTCTTCATTTCGCTTAAAAAACGACTCTCATCAAGGCAATTTGGACACCATGATCCGCTAATCTGAAGTATTGTAACCCTGTTTTTAAATCTATCGTCTTTGAGAGAGACTGCTTTTCCCTCTAGATTTGGGAAACTGAATCCAAAAGTTGTATATCCCTTTTTCATCCCAGTAACACTATATGCATCTGGCAGTTGCGCATCATCCCTTCTTAAAGCAAATCCTGATTCTAATGTACTGAAGCCAGAATAGAGTCTCACATTTGATAATGAATCTGCACTCTCTACCTTTGCTTTGAAAAGTCTTATAAATCCTCCATCAAAACAGGATAGCATAAGCTCTCCGTTGTTGTCAACTATCCCTTCAAAAAATCTGTAATCACCAGAAGGTGTAAGGAAAGAGCCAGTAACTCTTCCGTTGTTATCAGCAAACTCTCCAATGATCTCCCTCTCTCCCAGATTGACAAGCCATCTCCCCTGCACTAATGATGCACTTGCAGATGCCTCTTCCATAAATCTCCTCTCAATGCCGGGCCACGCCTTAACCTCCATCCTATAAGAGCTTCTGATAAACTCACCCTTTAGCATCTTTTTAGTCACCTCTAATGCAAACTTAGAGCTGAACAGAGGCATTGTAATGAACAGCGAGTCGCCTTTGCGTAGAACATCCTTTACAGTGTATATGTTGTCACCGGTAAGAATTTCCACTATTGTATCCCCCTCGTTTACTGCTAAATTAAAGTTAAATGGAATTTCCGTTGAATCTGATGTATAGAGAGCTGCTCTCCATACCCCTGTTTGAAGCTCTTTTGTCCCTCTTCCACATGATATAAGCAGAAGAGTAGCTAAAATTGAGAAAAGAAAAATTTGCTTTTTCATAGTATAGGTTTTTTATTTGATCTGCCACAGGTGTCGTTTAATAACTCTTATTGCCTCACCAAACCACAATACAGATGAGGTTGCCGCTACAATTACCATCCAATGGGCAAATGATATGGGAACTGTTCTGAAGACATCTCCGCCAAACTGGACTATCAAAACCTGCCCGGCTACAATAATAAGCGAAACAAAGAGAAAGCCGGGGCTCTTCATCAATCCTCTGAAGGCTGACCCTCCGGAGTTGAAACTCTTAGCATTGAAAAGATTCCAGAACTGCAACATTACAAATATAGTAAAGAACATTGAGAGGTGATATCTTGAAAGCGCATCCGCCCCCTCTCTCCAGGTAATCATCAGCCAAATAAGAGCAACAACAAAAAGAGATGAAGTTAAAATAATATTCATTCTCATTGCGGGTGTTATTATAAAACTTGAGGAGTTTCTTGGACTCTCTTTCATAACACTCTCTTCAGGGGGAAGGGAGGCTAATGCTCCGGCGGCAAAGGTGTCCATTATAAGATTCACCCAAAGCATCTGAGTAACAGTTAACGGAAGCTGATGCCCCAGCAAAGTTCCAAGCAATACAATAACCATTGCGGTAAGGTTAATTGTAAGCTGAAAAATTATAAACCTCTGAATATTTCTGTATAATGATCTCCCCCACATAACCGCTGTAGCTATAGAACTGAATGAGTCATCCAGAAGGGTTATATCGCTCGCCTCTTTAGCAACAGATGTGCCTGTCCCCATTGAGAGTCCTACATGGGCATGATTTAGCGCAGGGGCATCGTTGGTACCGTCTCCTGTTACAGCCACGACCTCTCCTCTTTTCTGGAGAAGCTGAACCAATCTCTGCTTATCTGAGGGTCTCGCCCTGCACATAATTCTCATGTCAGCAACAGCATTGTATGCCTCTTCGTCACCCATCTCTGCAAACTCTCCTCCTGATAATACTTTACCCTCAGTACTCTCCTCCCTGCCAAGCACCCCGATTTGCCTTCCTATTTCAACAGCCGTTGCTATAGTATCTCCTGTAACAATTTTTACAGCAATTCCCGCTCGGGCACATCTGGCTACTGCCTCTGGGACGTCTGCTCTGACAGGATCAGAAATGGCCACAGCACCTATGTATTCAAGTCCATCCGAAATTAACTCTTCAGGTGACCTTTTATCAGACATATCTACTTCAGTGGAGGCAAATGCCAGCGTTCTCATGGCCCGGCTCTGAAAGTGAGCCAATCTCTGACTTATATCCTCTGGAACAGATTTACATTTTGATGCAACAATTTCAGGTGCCCCTTTCAGAAAAAGAACCCTCCTTCCTGTTGAGCGAAATTTCACCAGAGTGGCCATGAACTTCCTCTCTGTAGAGAAGGTTATCTGGCTCTCTGTTATTACCGACTCTCTTATCTTTAAATAATCCTCTCCCTTATCGTTCAGCCATAGGAGGAGAGCAGCCTCTGTCGGATTTCCAAGAGCTTTGGGCTTTGAAGGGTCTGTGGTGTCAAGGAATGCTGTAGAATTGACTGCCATACCCTCTGTAAAAAGTCTCTCCGATCCATAAATAATCGCCTCAGAAACTCTCATCTGGTTCATGGTCAGCGTACCAGTTTTGTCAGTACAAATTACAGTCGTAGCCCCCATGGTTTCTGTGGCGTGCATCTTCCTCACAAGATTATTTGAAAGCAGCATTCTTCTCATACTCATTGCAAGAGAGAGTGTGACAGCCATAGGCAGACCCTCTGGAACTGCAACAACAATAAGAGTTACTGCCACCATAAAATGGCCTAAAACTCTACCTGCAATCTCTATTGATACCAGAGCCTCGGAATTCAGCACATCAACTCCTAAGAGCTGAGCAATTACAGTGGGTATTATGAACAGAGCCAATCCCAGAAGCGACCAGTATAACCAGCTACGCTCCCTCCTCTCTTTTTTAGAGCCATATCTAAGTATCGGCAGCCAAATCTTCCCAATTGCTGCTATCAGTCCCGCTATTGCTGAGGTGAGCAGAGTGATCTGAGGAGCTGTGAGGGATGATGAGAACATCTCCTTCACATATAATATTGCAAATAACGAAAATGCCGTGATCAGACCTGCAAATCCAATAAAACCGGCCAGTGATTCCAACTGTTTGTTCAGTGGGGTCTGCTCCTCGCTCCTCTCGGCAGATTTTTCAGCTACTTTTCCAAACTCGGTATTATCACCTACTTCGGTAACTATAAATGTGCAATGTCCCTCTACTACTGTTGTGCCTCTGTAAATCTTGTTTGAAGGGTATGTCGTCTCTTTTTCAATTAAAGCCGGGTCTGAACTCTTTGCTGTGACTGGCTCCCCTGTCAGGGTTGATTCGTTTACATATAATGAAACCGATTCATATAGCTCTCCGTCTGCGGGCACCTCTTCGCCTGTATCCAGAATAACAAAGTCTCCGCAAACTAGCTCGCTTTTTGGGACCTCTTTTACAGAGCCATCCCTCACAACTTTAACCGGAGTTTCATCATTAACTTTATTTAGAATGTCAAACTTTTTGTTTGCATCCATCTCAAACCAGAACCCCACCCCTGTCGCCAGAAATATAGCAAAGAAGATTCCTAAGGTCTCAATATATTCCCCGTGAACAAACGATATCCCAAATGAGAGGAATGCTGCAATTAGGAGTATTCTTATAATAGGATCCTCAAACTTTTTAAGAAAAAGTTTCCATAAAGGCTCTCTTTTTGGTGGTGTAATTACATTACTGCCGAATCTATTCCGGCTCTCTGTCACCTCTCCAGTGCTTAAACCACTGAAGCCAGTCTTCCCAAGGTTATCTTCAATATTTGACATATTCATGTTAAACTTTTTGACCGCTCAACATACCACACGCAGCCATAATGTCCTCGCCTCTGGAGGCCCTTATTGTGGCCATAATCCCCGATTTGTTAAGTCTCTCCCTGAATTTTTCAATGACAGGCATAGGGGAAGTTCTAAGATTTGAGTCCGGAATCTCATGGAATCTGATCAGATTTACTCTGCACTCTAGACCTCTTAGCATCCTGGTCAATGCATCTGCATGACGCTTTGAGTCATTAACCCCATCAAACATTATGTACTCAAAACTAACCCTCCTCTGTCCTGAAAAGTCGTACTCCCTGATTAACTCCATTGTCTTGGCTATTGGCCAGGCCTTTTGCATTGGCATTATCTCCAGCCTCTCCTGGTCAAATGGGTTGTGGAGAGATATAGCAAGATGGCATTTTGAATTATCAAGAAAACTCTTTAGTGCAGGAGTGACACCAATAGAGGAGAGGGTTATCCTTTTGGGGCTCCATCCGAAACCCCAGTCAGATGTGATTATATCTATAGCCTTTATAACCTGGTCATAGTTATCCAGAGGCTCACCCATCCCCATGAAAACGGCGTTAGTAAGATCATCGCTCTCCTCAATATTGATAAATTGCGAAATTATTTCGCCGGCAGTCAGGTTTCCCCTGAATCCCATCCTTCCTGTCATACAGAAACGGCAAGCCATTTTGCATCCCGATTGTGAGGAGACACATATAGTCCTCCTCTCCTCTTCAGGTATCATAACACTCTCAACAGGGGTTCCGTTAACGGAGGGGAAAAGGTATTTTTTTGTGCCATCTGAAGAGAGATGTTTTTCAAGCGGGCTGAATCCGCCAACCTCATAACTCTCTGAAAGCAGGGTCCTGGTAACCTTTGAGAGATTAGTCATACTCTCAATGTCGGCTACCTTTTTTTTGTATAGCCATCCAACAATCTGATTCGCTGTAAAGGCAGGAAGAGCAAGCTCTTTCACAACCTCTTTAATCTCTGCGGGGGCCATCCCCAGAAGCCATTTTTTCATTTGGCAAATTTAGGTAAAATTGAAAATCATTTGCTATTTTTGTGGGAATTTAAAACTATAAACATTATGGCTAAAGAGAGTGTTGAAGTAAAGAGTGGTGCGGAGATTTCACCTGAGAAGCTTAAGGCTTTGCAGGCAACTCTGGACAAGATTGAGAAGGATTACGGGAAGGGTACTGTTATGAAGATGGGAGATCAGCCAAAATGGGAGGTAAGCACTATTGCATCGGGCTCCATATCACTGGATTATGCCCTGGGAATTGGAGGATATCCAAGAGGCAGAGTGGTGGAAATCTATGGACCTGAATCAAGCGGAAAGACTACCCTTGCAATCCATGCAGTTGCAGAGGCTCAGAAGAGCGGGGGAATTGCTGCAATTATAGATGCCGAACATGCATTTGACAGAACTTACGCAAAGAGGCTGGGTGTAAATGTGGATACTCTGTTAATCTCCCAGCCGGACAACGGAGAGCAGGCACTTGAGATAGCTGACCACCTGATAAGGTCCGGTGCTATTGACATTATTGTAATAGACTCGGTAGCTGCTCTTACTCCTAAGGCAGAGATTGAGGGTGAGATGGGCGATTCCAAGATGGGCCTTCAGGCAAGGCTAATGAGTCAGGCCATGAGAAAACTCACCGCAAACATCAGCAAAACAAATACTTGCTGCATTTTTATCAACCAGTTGAGGGATAAAATAGGAGTTATGTTTGGCAATCCTGAGACAACTACCGGTGGAAATGCCCTTAAATTCTATGCCTCAGTGAGGGTTGACGTCAGAAGAATTACTCAGCTTAAAGATGGCGAAGAGGCAACAGGAAACAGAGTAAGAGCAAAAATTGTCAAGAATAAGATGGCTCCTCCGTTTAAAAAGGCAGAGTTTGATATTGTCTTTGGAGAGGGAATTTCAAAAATCGGGGAGATTATTGACCTGGGGGTGGAATTTGAAATTATTAAAAAGAGCGGATCTTGGTTCAGCTATGGAGAGAGCAAGATAGGACAGGGCAGAGAGGCTGTAAAGCAGGTTCTGCTGGACAATCCTGAGCTTATGACAGAGGTGGAGGAGAAGATCCGGGTTAAGCTAAAAGAGATTAAAGATTAAAAAATGGAAATTGTACTTAGCGGCATCAGATCTACAGGTCACCTGCATCTTGGAAACTACTTCGGAGCCCTCAGAAATTACATAAAGATGCAGGATGAATACAACTGCTATTTTTTCATTGCAGATCTTCATTCTCTTACAACTCATCCCCACCCGGATGATTTCCATTCAGGCGTTAAGACTATACTTGCAGAGTATCTGGCATCCGGCCTTGATCCGGAAAAATCAGCGATTTTTATACAGAGTGATGTCCCAGAAATTGTAGAACTGTATGTTCTTCTCAATATGATAGCCTACAAAGGGGAACTTGAGAGAACAGCCTCTTTCAAGGAGAAGGTTCGTAAAAACCCGGACAATGTAAATGCCGGCCTGCTGACATACCCTGTGCTCATGGCTGCTGATATATTGGTCCACAGAGCACACAAGGTTCCTGTAGGAAAAGATCAGGAACAGCATCTGGAGATAGCAAGACTTTTGGCAAGAAGGTTCAACAACCTATACGGTGTTGAAGTTTTTCCTGAACCCCAGGCCTTTAATTTTGGGAGCGATCTCATTAAGGTTCCTGGGCTTGACGGAAGTGGTAAAATGGGTAAAAGCGAGGGCAACGGAATATATCTGTATGACGATGAAAAGACTATCCACAAAAAGGTGATGAAGGCAGTAACCGATGCGGGTCCTACAGCTCCTGACAGTAAGATGCCTGAACCGGTTGAAAATCTCTTCACCCTCCTTAAAATTGTCTCTGACAAAGAGACCGTTGATCACTTTACAAAGGCATACAACAGTTGTACAATTCGTTACGGTGACCTTAAAAAACAGCTTGCGGCAGACATATGCAAACATACTCTGCCCATCAGGGAGAGAATAGACGATATCTCAAATGACTCGGACTATCTTGCAAAGGTTGTAAGAAAAGGCCGTGAAAAAGCAAGGGCAAGTGCTTCCGCTACATTGGCTGAAGTAAAGAGAGCTGTAGGCTTCAGAAGCTTCTGACCTGAAAATGATCAGTAAAACAACCATAACCAGAATTCTGGACAGTGCCCAGATCGTAGATGTTATAAGTGACTTCGTTTCATTAAGGAGAAGGGGGGCAAACTACATAGCTTGCTGCCCTTTTCATAATGAAAAGACACCGTCATTCTCTGTCTCCCCATCTAAAGGCATTTATAAATGCTTTGGCTGCGGGAAGGCGGGCAATGCTGTCAATTTCATAATGGAGCATGAGCATCTGTCCTATGTAGATGCTCTAAAATTTCTAGGCAGAAAGTTTGGAATAGAGGTTGAAGAGAGGGAGGAGAGCGAGGAGGAGGTACAACAGCGGCTTAAGAGCGAAAGCCTTCTGGTTGTGTCAGAATTTGCCAGAGACTTCTATGTCAATGCACTGTGGAACTCACAGAAAGGAAGATCAGTAGGTCTTAGCTACTTTAAAGAGAGGGGTTTCTCAGAGGAGACAATAAAAAAATTCCAGTTAGGTTGGGCCTCAGAGGGGAGAGATGGTTCAATGTCGGCTGCAGCTATCAGAGCCGGATATAAAAAAGAGTATATTATCTCTTCAGGTCTTGGAGTTGAAAGAGAACAAACCGGGGAGCTGGCAGACAGATTCTATGAGAGGGCAATGTTCCCTATACACTCATTGACAGGCAGGGTAATAGCATTTGGAGGAAGAACCCTCAGAACAGATAAGAATATTGCCAAATATATAAATTCACCAGAAACGGAGATTTATAACAAAAGCCGAACCCTTTACGGACTTTTTTTTGCTAAAAGTGCAATTTCAAGGCTTCAGAAGTGCTATTTAGTAGAGGGTTATACTGATGTTATTTCAATGGTACAGGCAGGTATTGAGAATGTTGTTGCCTCCAGCGGAACATCACTAACATCTGAACAGGTCAGATTGATAAGAAGATTCTCTCCAAATGTTACTATTCTTTACGATAGTGATCCGGCCGGTATTAAAGCATCACTTAGGGGAATTGACATGTTGCTTGAAGAGGGACTTCAGGTAAAGGTAGTGCTCTTTCCTGACGGGGAGGATCCGGATTCATATGCAAAAAACAACTCTCCGGCGCAGTTGGTTGATTATCTTAACAGCTCTGAGAGAGATTTTATAGAGTTCAAAATTGAACTTCTCTCTGAGGAGGCCGAAAAGGATCCCATTAAGAGAAGGCAGCTTATCAATGAGGTGGTAACAAGCATATCTGTTATTCCGGATGCAATTACAAGAGCGGTTTATATTGAGGAGTGCAGCATCAGGCTCAGATTTGACCAGAACCTGCTTGCAAGAGAGGTAAACAAGCTCAGGAAGGTCAGGCTTCCCCACAGCTCATATGGGAAGGAGAGTGAAATAAAGGAGACTCTTCCATTGGCTCAAATCCCTGATATTGACACCGGGGACAGATTACCGGTCTTCATTAAAAATATATACTACGAGCCGGCGGAAAGGGAGCTCCTCTACTATCTGTTGAAATTTGGAGAGTATCCGCTTTACGGATCAGAAGAGGGTGCTATCTCTCCTATCAAAGTGTCTCAGTTTATTCTCAACGAACTTCAGACAGATGATCTGGAGTTTCAGAACCTACTGTATAAAAACATGTTTGAAGAGTATTACAAAGTAAAGGAGCTCTCACAGGAGGATATTCAAAGGCACTTTACAGGACATCCAGACCCGGATGTTGTTACCCTCACTACCTCTATACTTATACAGGAGCACAGCCTTAATATTAAACAATTTTTACAATCACTAATTCCTGAAGAGAGGGTGCTTTCAATTGTTGTTCCCAAGGCAATTATGGTTTACAAAGCCAAGATAACCTCAATTGCATATCAGGAGATGTGGGACCTGCTAAAAAAGACTCCGGCAGACAACGAAGAGAGGCAGAAGGAGTTGATGAAGAATATGCAAACCCTCCTTACTGTGAGGAACGAACTCTCAAAGGAGCTTAACAGATTAACAATATAAAAATAGATACAAAATGGAAAAGTGCTACAAGAGACACCTGGTTACAGCAGCCCTCCCATATGCAAATGGAGCTGTACATATCGGGCATCTGGCCGGCGTATATATTCCGGCAGATATTTATGTGCGCTACCTCAGAATGCGAGGAAGAGATGTAAGATTCATATGTGGCTCAGATGAGCATGGAGTCCCTATTACAATTAAGGCAAAACAGCAGAACTGCACTCCTCAGGAGGTAGTAGATAAATACCATCTTATTATCCAGGACTCTTTTGAGAGACTGGGCATAAGCTTTGATATCTATTCGCGGACAAGCTCAGAAACCCATCATAAAACAGCATCTGAATTCTTCAGAAAATTATATGATGAGGGCAAGTTCATTGAAAAGGAGAGTGAGCAGTATTATGATGAGGAGGCCAACCATTTTCTTGCAGACAGATACATTATGGGTACCTGTCCAAAGTGCAGCGCGGAGAATGCCTATGGGGACCAGTGTGAAAAATGCGGAAGCACACTCAGTCCTAACGAGCTAATCAATCCCCGCTCCACCCTGAGTGGAAGCACCCCTGTTCTAAAGAAGACTTCACATTGGTATCTTCCACTGGACCAATACGAGCCATGGTTAAAGGAGTGGATTTTAGAGCAGCACAAAGAGTGGAAAGCAAATGTATATGGTCAGTGTAAATCATGGCTTGACGGTGGTCTTCAGCCGAGAGCCGTGAGTAGAGATTTAGACTGGGGTGTGCCAGTTCCTGTAGAGGGAGCTGAAGGAAAGGTTTTGTATGTTTGGTTTGATGCTCCTATTGGTTATATATCCAATACAATAGAGCTGATGCCACAGGAGTGGGAGCATTGGTGGAAGAGCGAAGATACAAGATTACTGCACTTTATAGGAAAAGATAACATTGTTTTCCATTGTATTGTATTCCCCTCAATGTTAAAGGCATATGGCGATGGATTTATTCTGCCTGAGAATGTACCTGCTAACGAATTCCTTAATCTTGAAGGAAACAAAATATCTACATCAAGAAACTGGGCAGTGTGGTTACACGAGTATCTGGATGAATTTCCCGGTAAAGAGGACGTTCTCCGTTACGTACTTTGTGCGAATGCCCCGGAGACTAAAGACAACGATTTTACATGGAAAGATTTCCAGACCCGCAACAACAGCGAACTGGTTGCAATTTTCGGTAATTTTGTAAACAGGGCAGTTGTACTTACCCATAAATATTTTAACGGAGAGATTCCTTCTCATTTAAGTTGTGAGAAAATTGATGAAGACACACTCGCTCAAATACCTCAGATAAGAAAGAGCATTGAGGAGAGTTTAGAAAACTTCAAGTTTAGAGAGGCCTTGAAGGAGGCAATGAATTTAGCAAGACTTGGGAATAAGTACCTTGCAGATACTGAGCCATGGAAGCTTGCAAAGACAGATATGGAGAGGGTTGCGACAATTCTTAACATCTCCCTGCAGATTTGTGCAAATCTTGCCATAGCATTTGAACCATTCTTACCTCATACAGCCCAAAAACTCTCATATATGCTTAATATGAAAGGCAGAAACTGGGAAGATTTTGGCTCAGATTCAATCCTCCGTCCCGGACATAAAATTAACGATGCACGGCTGCTTTTTGAAAAAATTGAGGATGAATCTATTGAGCATCAGCTAGCAAAACTGGATGCCTCTAGGCCAAAGGAGGAGGCTCCGGAAGAAACTGCTACAAGATTAGGCTCTCCTGTACCACTGAAAGATGAGTGCACTTATGACGAATTTATGAAGATGGACATCCGTACTGCAACTGTTCTTGAAGCTGAAAGGGTTCCTAAAACTGACAAACTTCTAAAACTTAATATTGATACAGGCATTGATAAAAGAACAATCGTCTCTGGAATTGCAGAGTATTACTCTCCAGAGGAGATGATTGGCAAACAGATATGCATTCTTGCAAACCTTGCTCCCAGAAAAATAAAGGGCATTGAGTCAAATGGAATGATTCTAATGGCCAAGGAGGAGAACGGAAAGATGAGAATAGTCACTCCTGAGGAGAGACTTGAAAATGGCAGCTGTATCAATTAGTGATTAGTTTTAAACTTGAGGGAGGGTAAGGTAGAATGTACTGCCCTCTCCGAGTTTAGATTTAACCCATATTTTACCTCCAAGCAATTCACTAAAGAGTTTTGATATTGACAGACCTAGTCCTGTCCCTTCAAATTCGTTGCTTGTTGTTGTATGGACTTGTACAAACCGTCCAAATACAGCCTCCAGCTTCTCTTCCGGAATTCCAATCCCGGTATCTTTAACATACAGGGTATAGCTGTCAACTCCTCTGGTGTACCCAATCTCAACATACCCCTCTTTTGTAAACTTCAAGGCATTTCCTATGAGATTTGTGAGAATCTGATTAAGTCTTATTTTGTCTGTTTTAACCACATATGGCTCAGGTGACTCCAGAGAAAGTCTTATCTCAATCTTTGAGGAGACTGCATTGAAAAAGCCGTGAAGATCCTTCAGAAGAGTATTGAGGTCAAATTCCGTTTTAGTTATTACAACCTGTCCTGCCTCAATTCTTGAAATATCAAGCACATCATTTATTGTTGCCAAAAGTCTGTCTGCACTCTTTGATATTATTTCAAGATACTCTCTATGCTCAGGCTCCTTCACCTCCTCCAGAAGCAGATTTGCAAAGCCCATAATTCCATTCATAGGGGTCCTTATCTCGTGACTCATATTTGCAAGAAACGAACTTTTCAGTTTATCGCTCTCCTCCGCCCTCTGTTTTGCCTCTTTTAAACTCTCTATATTCTTTATTCTCTCAATGAATAGTCCGATATTGTTTGCAAATATCTCAAGCAGAGCCAGATCATCCTCTGTATATGCCTGAGCATTCTTGTAATCCTGCACAACTATTACCCCAATAACCTCTCTAAAATCCACATTAAAAAGAGGGGCACCCATCCAAATTGATGAATCTGTCCCGTATGTAGAGAATATTAAACCGTCGCCTCTAAGCTCATCCTCAATCTTTGAGTTAATAATCCTCCCTTTTCCGCCTCTTCTAACATAGTCTGTCAGCGAACCATGCAGATGCTCCCTCAGCCCCTCCTCCACCTCGTCCTCTTCGTCAACGTAGTACGGATAAGAATAGAGGTCGCTCTCCTTATCATACATTGCTATATAGAAGTTTTCTGCAGAGATAATTGAGCTGAGTTGTTTATGAACCTCAGCAAGAAATGAGGTTAAATCTGAATAAACAAGCGAACCTTTGGATATATTCAGAATTGCTTCCTGAACCTCTCTCTTTTGAGCTGCTGATGTAAGGTCTCTGACGACACCTCCCACACCATATCTCCCGGACTCAAGTATTACAGGGAATTTTGTCGCCTCATAAAGTCGGTTTCCAAATCTCTCTTCAAGTTTAATAGTGGTATTCCTCTCTAAAACCTCGTTGTCAGATATAATTACATCGTCTAAATCTCCCTCTGTTAAAAGCTCTGAGTCTGTTTTACCAAGGACATCGTCTGATCTCCTTCCAAAGAACTTTAACAAAGCATCATTGACCTCAATGTATCTGAAGAATTCATCTTTGATATACATCATATCTTTGCTGGCATTGAAAAAAGAGGTTTTTCTCTCCTCTGCCTCCTTGTACTTGCTTATGCTTTCAAACCTTTCAATGTTTGTAAGCATAATTATGCCTAAAAATATTGTAGCAAACGGGTATGCAACTATTATGATTGGTCCTACATTTATGAATGTACTGAAACGAAGCTCCTCCGGAAGAAAAATCATATCTGCAATCAACAGTATATGGGTTGTAAGTCCCATCAAAAAGAGCTCTCTTATCCTGTTTTTCCTGTACCAGTTTTTTCTTAACGCACCCCATACTATTCCGGTGGCACCGGAGGTAAGTATGCTGGCAACACCCATTACAATACCATCCCCCGCCATATAAATTCTGTACAGAGCAGCGGTAGCCATTGCAATAATCGTAGGGATAGGACCTATTATGAGTCCCGATACCGAAAGAAGTATTGATCTTGAGTCAAAAACAAGACCTGGCTGAAATGTCCAGGGTGTAAGCATCAGTACTATTCCTATCAGGCCAACTACAACGCCAAGCGAAATCTCTCTGACCCCCTTGTAATTTGTTACAGGCTTTAATCCAAAGAGATAATGCAGCATTGACAATGCCAGCAGAATAGAAATGTTATGAATTATTCCCAGTATCATAGTTGTAACTAACAAATATAGTGAAATCAATGACACCGGGAATAATTATTCTCCCTCTCAAATAAATTCTTTTAATAGACACCTCTCTCTGTGTATTCAGTATGGAGCAACTCATGGGAGAGATGCCCCAATGGCTCTTTTAGAAACTCATTGTAGAGCTCCTTTATTGCCGGATTATCATGAGATTTTCTAACCGGTTTGAGAGAGTCCTCCCTATAAATAGAGTCGGCCCTCTTCTGTCTGATCTCCCATGTTGTTGGTATAGGCTGCCCTCCACCTCCAAGGCATCCGCCCGGACAAGTCATTACCTCAATAAAAGCATAGGGCGACTTCCCCCCCTCTATCTGATCCAAAAGGTATCTTGCATTTTTCAAGGTGTGTGCTACAGCTACTTTCAGTTTAGTGCCATTTATATCCAGTTCGGCCTCTTTGATTCCCTCAAATCCTCTAACAACTTTAAGATTTAGGTCAGGAAGGGGCTTTCCGGCTACAACCTCATATGCTGTTCTGACAGCAGCCTCCATTACCCCGCCTGTTGCAGCAAAAATTGCTCCGGCACCTGTTGAGATTCCCAGAGGGTGGTCAAAGTCCTCTTCAGGGAGGTTCTTAAAATCTACCCCAGTCAGTTTGAACATCCTTGCAAGCTCTCTGGTGGTCAAAACATAGTCAACATCAAAGAATGATTCTCTCTCTGAAAGGTTCATCTTCTCTTTCCACCATTGATAAGCTGATTTCATCTCCGGCCTTTTGCATTCAAATTTCTTAGCTGTACAAGGCATTATTGATACAACTACCAGACGTCTGGGGTCAATACCCATCTTCTCAGCATAGTAGGTTTTTGCTACCGCTCCAAACATCTGCTGAGGAGATTTACATGTTGACAAATGCTCCAGCGATTTAGGATAAAAATGCTCAATAAATTTTATCCAGCCGGGCGAACAAGAGGTAACCATAGGGAGTCTTCCGTTTGTAGTAAGACGTTTAATAAGCTCATGCCCCTCCTCCATAATGGTTAAATCCGCAGTAAACTGAGTGTCAAAGACACTGTCAAAGCCCAATTTTCTTAATGCAGCAACCATCTGTCCGGTAACCAACGCCCCTTCTTCCATTCCCATTGCCTCTCCAATGCCGACTCTAATAGCCGGAGCTGTCTGAACAATTACAACCTTCTCCTCATCGTATAGATCCTTAAGCAGAAGATTTGACTCATCCCTCTCAATAATAGCGGCTGTGGGGCAAACAAGTGCGCACTGACCGCAGTTTGTGCAGGCTACATTTCCAAGTCCCTTGTCCTTGTATGTTGCAATCTTTGATTTTAATCCTCTGCCAGCAAAGTCAATCGCATAAACAGTCTGAACATCTGAGCAGACAGCGACACACCTTCCGCAAAGAATACACTTGTTAGGATCCCTTATAAGTGAGGGTGAGGTGTCATCTTTTACAGCCTCGGGCTTTGTTCTTGCGAAAGGGGTCTCCTTTATTCCAAGTACAGAAGAGAGATCCTGTAGCTCGCAGTTCCCGTTTCTTTCACAAACCAGACAATCTTTTGGATGGTTTGCTAGTAAAAGCTCCAGGTTTGTTATCCTTGCCTGATTTATTGCAGGAGAGTGAGTTTTAATCTCCATTCCGTCTGCAATAGATGCGACACAACTTCTTACAAGGCTTTTTGCACCCTTTACCTCAACAACACAAATACCACAGGAGGCATTTGACGAGACATCTTTAAGGTAGCAAAGCGATGGAATTCTTATACCTAGCTCTTTGCAGCTCTCAAGGATTGTCTTTCCGGCCCCAACCTGCATCTTTTTACCATCAATGGTTACGTTTATAACTTTTTTTTCCATTGCTTATTCCTCCTCTGTATTAACTGTTACCCTTACATCACATCTAAGGCACCTTGAAGCTTCGGCGTATGCCTGCTCCTTCGTGTAGCCCAGGTTGATCTCCTTGAAATTCCCAATTCTCTCCTCAAGCGGACGCTTAATAGTGTAGTGTCTGTTTCCGCCCTCGGGTTTAAGAGGAACCTCATCGCTGTAATCAAAGCCTCTGAATAATTTGTGGAACCTTCGTTTATTCATAAGCTTCCAGTCAATAACCTCTGCAGCCTTCTTAGCAATCCCCATAGCCTCAGCGGCTGTAGCCGGACCTGTTACTGCGTCGCCAACGGCATAAATGCGAGGATGGTTGGTGGTGAAGGTAAAATGATCTGTATCTATATTCCCATTGCTGACAGTCTTAATACCGAAATCTTTGGCAAAAGAGGCATCAACTTCCTCTCCTACAGCCATAATAACAGTGTCGCAAGGCAAAATGAACGATTCACCTGTTGGAACAGGTTTGCGTCTGTTTGAGAGGTCAATCTCTCCGCAAGCCATTTTCATTAGTTCAATTCCGCGTACCTTGTCGTTCGTATCTGCCAGAATCTCCTTAGGAGTACTGAGGAACAAGAAGTTAACACCCTCAATTTCCGCCCCCTTAATTTCATCTTTATTAGCTGGCATATCGGGCTTCATTCTTCTGTAAACAACTGTAACTTCAGCTCCGTATCTCTGGGCTGTTCTGGCTGCATCAATGGCAACATTACCAGCTCCTACAACTACAACATGCTTGCCCATCTCAGGGATATTACCCTTTGCCACATCTTTCAGGAACTCCATTCCGGAAAGGACTCCCTCAAGTTCGCATCCGTTAATACCAAGGCTCATATCTTTATGGGCTCCTATTGCCAGTATTACAATGTTGTAGTCTCTTTCAAGATCATCCATCATAATATCTTTGCCAATCCTGGTATTGAATACGAAATTTACCCCAAGGTCCTTTATAAACTGTACCTCGTGGTCAAACACATCCAGCGGAAGTCTGTATTTTGGAATCCCCCATCTGAGAATGCCTCCTGCCTCTGACTCCGATTCAAATATGGTCACATCATGTCCCAGCCTAACCAGATAGAATGCTGCTGTCAGACCTGCAGGGCCTGATCCTACAATTGCAACCTTTTTATGGGTCTGAGGAAGCTTCTCCCTGATTAGTCTCTCATAAACATTTTTAGCCACCCCGTCTCTGTATGCAGTGTCCGAAATGTATCTGTGAATGTCTCCCTGAGAGACAGGCGCATCAATAGCCTCTCTTCTGCACTTCATCTGACAGTGGAAGTGACAAATTCTTCCAATTGAAGATGGAAGAGGATTATCCCTGAGGGTTGATTCAAAAGCGTCCTGAATCTTATCCTCTTTTAGCAGTTGCAAATACCTTGGTATATTCATATGCATCGGACAGCTGTTTTCACACAGAGCTGAGAAGAGCTCCTGGCATACACCCGGCTCACACTTTTTCTCAATCATATGATGGTCATACTCATCTCTAAAATATCTTAGAGTAGTGAGCACAGGATTTGGAGCAGTCTGACCCAGACCGCAGAGAGCGGTTGACTTAATGACTTTGCCAAGATTTTCCAAAGCATGTATATCGGCCTCAGTAGCCTTACCCAGTGTGAATTTGTTGATTATTCTCAATGTCTGGGCGAGACCCTCTCTGCAAGGTGTGCACTTCCCGCATGACTCTCCGTTTGAAAATTCTGTAAAGTATCTGGCCACATCTACCATACAGTTGTCCTGATCCATTACAACCATTCCACCGGAGCCCATTATTGAGCCTAAGGAGCTTAAAGACTCATAATCAACAGGAGTATTTAAATAGTCAACAGGTATGCAACCTCCGGAGGGGCCTCCGGTCTGAACAGCCTTAACTCTCTTCTGAGTTCCGGTACCCTCTCCTATTTTGAATACTATAGTCTCAAGAGTGGAGCCAAGTGGCAACTCTATCAAACCGGTATTCTTTACCTTTCCTACAAGCGAGAATACCTTTGTACCCGCACTTTTGTCTGTGCCTGTAGCGGTAAACCACTCACCTCCCTTTGAAATAACAACCGGAATATTGCACCAGGTTTCAACATTATTAATGTTAGTCGGCATACCATAAAGTCCCTTTTCTGCCGGATATGGCGGTCGTGGAGATGGTCTTCCGTATTTACCCTCAATACTGTGTATAAGAGCTGTCTCCTCTCCGCAGACAAATGCTCCTGCACCCTCAACAATATCAATATCAAAGCTAAAGCCAGAATTCATTATATTATCTCCAAGCAATCCATAGCTCTTTGCCTGCTCAATTGCCCCTTTTAGTCGTCTTACGGCTAACGGGTACTCTGCACGGATATAAACTACACCTTTAGAAGCGCCCATTGCAAAGGCCCCTATCGTCATACCCTCAAGCAGCATAAATGGATCGCTCTCAATTTCATTTCTATTCATGAAGGCTCCCGGATCCCCTTCATCTGCATTACAGATGATGTATTTTTGAGGTGCCTCTCTCTTTGCCATCATCTCCCACTTAACCCCGGTAGGAAAGCCGGCTCCCCCTCTTCCTCTAAGCTTAGAGTTCTTTACCTCTTCAATTACACTGCTGGAACTCATCTCAAAAAGAGCCTTGTAAAGCGGATGATAACCACCAACCGCTACGTACTCTTCAATATCATCCGGCACAATGAGGCCGCAATTTCTGAGTACGATTTTTTTCTGCCACTTAAAGAAGGGGATCTCATTCCAGAGAGGATAATCTGTTAGGCCTCTCCCAAACTCAAATTTTCCGGTAATAAAGTCCCACTCCTCAACTCTGCAAAGAACATTTCTGTATGGCATTATCCCTTTTACAATACCTCCAATAATTGGAATAACGTCTATTTCAGATACATTGTGCATGATAATCAGAGGGAATCCCGGCATATATATATTTACCAGAGGCTCCTCTGAACAGAACCCAAAGCATCCGGTCTTTTTTAATATAATATCCAGCCCCCGTTCGCTGATAATTCTTTCAAAACTATCGTATAACAACTCTGCACCTCTGCCAATCCCACATGTGCCCATCCCCACTGCAATGTAGGGTTTGTCCGGGAGGACCTTCTTAGAAGCACTCTCCCTGAGTCTGTTCAACTCAACTAAGTCTGAGATTCTCATCTTTGTTGTCCTCCTTTAAATTTTGCAATAATTTTTTAATCTGTTCCGATGTGACATTGCTGTATATCACACCATTGACAGCAACAACAGGGGCAAGGGCGCACTGCCCAAAGCAGGCCACCGTTTTTACGGTGATAAGCTTATCTTCTGTTGTAAATGAACTCTCTCCTGAATCAAAGGCCTCTTTGCAACCCGGCAGGAGAGAGAGATCATCTAGTAAAATTTTTGATCCTTTTGTGTGGCAGGCAGTTCCCCTGCACACAATTATAGAATTTTTCCCCTGAGGTTTCAGGTTGAAAAAAGAGTAAAAGGTTGCGACTCCATAGATTTGTGACAGCGGAACCTTAATGGATGAGGAGAGATACTCCATTGCGTCATCATCAAGAAACTTGTACTCACTTGCTTCCTGAATCTCTTCCATTACAGTAAGCAGTTCGCCCGGTTTCCCTTTGTGCCTGGAGATTATCTCGTCAATAACCGTCGTATTGACTCGACTTTCTTCGATAGCATTCATAGGCTAATCTTTTAAGTTAAAAACTGGATCTTTTTATATATGTTGTGTGTAGAAGCTTATGTGACTTCTCTCCCAGGGGTTTCCCCAAAAAATCTTTATAGATTTTAATTATTTCAGGGTTTTGATGAGATTTTCTCAATGGCATACCGGCATCCTCGGCATAGATAGCCAAAGCTCTCCTCTTTCTGATCTCCGGATTTGTCGGAATTGGCTGGCCTCCTCCACCAAGGCACCCGCCCGGACAAGCCATAAACTCTACAAAGTGGTAATCTGCATCACCTTTTTTAATTGCATCCATTACAATTTTAGCATTGGCAAGTCCGTGGGCGACGGCGCATTTTAACTGCACCCCCTCCAGGAAAGACCACTCTTTAAGCGGATTATCAATTTTTATTGAAGCCTCTTTCAGCCCCTCCATTCCCCTGACAGGAGTTATATTCAGATTCTTAAATGGCACCTCTCTACCTGTAACCAGCTCATAGGCTGTTCTTAAAGCAGCCTCCATTACGCCACCTGTTGCGCCAAATATTACTCCGGCTCCTGTTGACTCTCCCATGAGCCGGTCAAAATGCATATCGGGCAATCTTAAAAAGTCTATTCCCGCCTGTTTTATCATTATTGCCAACTCTCTTGTTGTAAGAACATAGTCAACATCTCTGAACCCGCTATCTCTCATTTCAGGACGGGCAGCCTCAAATTTCTTGGCAGTGCAAGGCATTATCGATACCGATACAATTTTTGAGGGATCAATCTTCTTCGCCTTTGCATAATATGTTTTAACAAGTGCCCCGAACATTTGCTGGGGAGATTTGCAGGATGAGAGGTGATTCAGGAAATCTGGGTAGAGATGTTCAATGAATTTTATCCATCCAGGCGAACATGATGTGGCCATTGGAAGTTTAACATCCCCTCTCTTCTCAACTATGACCTCCTTTAGCCTTCTAAGTAACTCGCTCCCCTCCTCCATTATGGTGAGGTCTGCAGTAAAATCAGTATCCATAACTGCGTGGAAGCCCAGTCTTTTGAGAGCTGAGACCATTTTGCCCGTTACCCGCTCTCCGGGGTCAAACCCAAGCTCTTCACCAAGGCCAACCCTTACTGCCGGTGCAGTTTGTACAATTACAAACTTCTCTTTGTCTGCAAGTGCACTCCATACATCTTCTATATAGTTCCTTTCAGTAAGCGCACCTGTTGGGCAATGGTTCACACACTGTCCACAGTTTGTGCACACGACATCGTTCATTGACTTCTCAAAGAATGTAGTAATCTGTGCATGCTCTCCCTTATAGGACATTGTAAGGGCATTTACGCTTTGTAGTTCGGCACAGGTTCTAACGCATCTCTGGCAACGTATGCATTTGCTGTCATCTTTGATAATAGAGGGCGAGAAGTTATCAATCGTATAATTTCTGAAAGGCACCAGATCCAGGAAGTCCTGGGTCATAATTTTATAGTCAGAGGCCAGTTTTTGAAGCTCGCAGTTACCGTTTCTGTAGCAACTTGTACAGTCAGCATTATGTTCCGAGAGCAGAAGCTCAATTATATGCTTTCTTGCATTCCTCACCTTAAGAGTGTTTGTGAGCACCTCCATGCCATCTTCGCAAGGAGTGGCGCATGCTGCAGCAAGCCTCTTCTGACCAGCTATCTCAATTACGCAAACGCGGCAGTTTCCGGCTACGCAGAGATCTTTATGGTAGCAAAGTGTTGGGATTATAACTCCCGATTGGTTTGCCGCATCCAGTATAGAAGTCCCCGGGGAGACCTCTTTGGTCTCACCGTTAATTGTGATCTTGATTCTCTTTTCCATCTTTTAATGCTTTGAGATCAGTATATCATCTCCTCTCTGAAGTTCTCAACTATTGATGAGAAGGAGTTGGCAACGGACTGGCCAAGTCCGCATTTAGCAGTATAGGTCATAGTCTCGGCAAGCTTAAGCAGCTTGTCCAGATACGCCGCATTTTTCTCTCCGCGCTTCACAGCCTTAATTCCCTTAAGTAACTGCTGGCATCCCACCCGGCATGGGGTGCACTGCCCGCAAGACTCCTCTGCAAAGAAGTTAAGATAGTTATCAAGTACATTGTACATTGATCTGGAGCTGTTGAAAAGCATCATAGAACCCCCGGTGGGAAGGGATATCCCCACAAGTCTGCCCTGGAATCCAATTGTTGTCTCAGGAAACCTCTTTCTTGGCACAAGGAAGCCCGATGCTCCGCCCACCTGTACAGCCTTTGTGTCATCGTCCCCAAACTCCTCAACAAAATCCACAAGGCTCATACCCAGTTCAAGCTCGTAAATACCGGGCTTTGGGGTATCTCCGGATACTGAAAAGAGTTTTGTACCTCTTGAGAACTGAACACCCAAATCATAAAACCTTTTGGAGCCGTATTTAAAGATTGTATAGGTGTGAGCGAGAGTCTCCACATTGTTTATAACTGTCGGCTTATTCATGTACCCGCTAGACGACGGGAAAGGAGGCTTATTTCTGGGCTCTCCTCTCTTCCCCTCCATGGACTCAAAAAGGGCGGTCTCCTCTCCGCAAATGTAGGCTCCCGAGCCCATAAAAATTGATATTGAAAAATCAAAGCCAATTTTTCTGCAGTAACGTTCAAATTCATCTATTGCACTCTGCAAATTATCCTTTAAGAAAAAATACTCTCCTCTTAAATAGATAAATCCTTTTTTGGCTCCAATAACGTATGCGCAGACAGCAATAGCAGTAAGAACCTTAAACGGAACCCTTGATAAGATCTCCCTGTCTTTGAAAGTTCCCGGTTCTCCCTCGTCTGCGTTACAGATCACAAATTTCTCATCTGCCTTTATCTCAGATGATATTTTCCACTTCAGGCCGGTTGGAAATCCGGCTCCTCCGCGCCCCTTCAACTCAGAACTGATAAGCTCATTTATAAGCTCATTAGCCGGTCTGTTAAGGTTCTTCTTTAATACATCTTCCCAGTCGTTGTCACTTTTGAAGATGAAGTCAGCTCTTTTAAGTAGATGAGACGTTGACATTTTTTGTCCCTCCCCCATTACTGTTTATGTAACTGGTGAGAATATCCCGAACCTTTTCGGGAGTCAATTCAGTGTACACTTCATTGTTGATTAGCATTGCCGGAGCCTTGTGGCAGAATCCCAGGCAATTTGTCTGAAGCAAAGAGAAGTTCCCGTCCGGAGTTGTCTCCCCAACCTTTATCTTCAGCATCTCCTGAATAGCAAGAAGGATCTGATTTTCACCCTTCATAGAGCAGGTTATGGTTTTACAAAGCCGGATAATGTATTTGCCCATCTTCTTGTATTCAAGAAATGAATAGAATGTTGCAGTTCCGTAAACCTCTGCAGCGGGCAAATCAAGTTCTCGTGCAATCTGGGTCATTGAGTACTCTGAGAGATATTTTTCCTGTTCTACGACTCCCTGTAATATTGGCAACAGACTGCTCCTTTCGCGTCCATGCCTTTCGGCCAGGCGCCTGATTAAATCACTTATTGGTTCCATTCCTCTGGTTTTGAATGTTTAAACTTGAGACGGAGACACAAATAACAAAAGGGCAAGTAAATTTATAAAAAATTAACAAAACATTAACTATCAATTACAATTATATATCAAACAAAGGGGCCGTCAGTTACAAAGTGTAATTAAAAAGTTTATTTTATTAATCAAAAGAGAAAGATCTATTATTTAAAAATATTCTATAGGGTATCTGCAGGGTTGTTCGTCTTGATGTCAGAAGGGACAAACTAAAAAACAAAAAAGATGAAAACAATAATCAGACAAATGGCGGGACTGGCGATTGCCATTTTGATGCTTGCTCAGCAAAATATCGGCTGGGCTCAGTCAGAGAGAGACTACTATACAATAAGCGGTGTTGTAAAAGAGAAACTATCTCAAAAGAAGCTTGAGTATGCTGTAGTAGCACTTAAGGGTTCAAAAGTTGGAACCATTGCAAACGCAAATGGTGAATTTTCTATAAAGGTAAAGGGGAATAGCGGAGCAAAAGCTGTTGTATTCTCACACCTGGGATACTCTAATTACGAACTGCCTATTGACGGTAAAGATATGAGTGATGTTGTCATCTACCTGGAGCAGAAATCCAGTCAGCTTGATCCGGTTACAATTCTTGGAATGGATGGGAAGGGGCTGGTTGAGCTCGCAATGGAGAGGGTAGAGAGAAATTATCCATCTTCAAAAAACGCACTATCAGGATTCTACAGAGAGACCGTTAAGAAGAGAAGAAGCTATATCAATGTTTCGGAAGCGGTTGTGGACATTTACAAAACTCCATATATGGAGGGTGTTGAGAGAGATGCCGTGCAAGTTTACAAAGGTCGCAAGCTTGTTAGTCCGGATCCAAAGGACACACTAATGGTTAAGCTTCTTGGAGGGCCAAACCTCTCAATATACCTTGATGTCGTTAAGAACCCTGATCTTATTCTCAGCAGAGAGAACCTTGATCTGTATAGCTTCAGAATTGAGGAATCAGTAACAATTGGAGAGAGACCTCACTATGTGGTGAGCTTCCAGCCACAGGTTATCATGCCATACGCTCTCTACAGTGGTAAACTATTTATTGACAAAGGAAACTATACATTCTCAAGAGCTGAGTTCAAACTCAGTATGTCCGACAGGAATAAAGCCACACAAGCCATTCTAAAGAGAAAGCCTTTTGGGATGCACTTTAAACCTGAAGAGGTATCATTCCTGGTAACATACAGACAAGAGGGCAATATGGCGCTGCTTCACTACATCAGAAGCGAGATTAACTTCAAGTGTGACTGGAAAAAGAGACTATTCTCAACAAGTTACTCAATTGTCTCTGAAACTGTTGTTACAGACAGCAACTTTGATGACGCCAAGAGAATACCACTGAGAGTTGCTTTCAAAGACAATCAATCCCTTTCAGATAAAGTATCAAACTTTGTAGATAAGGATTTTTGGGAGGATTACAATATAATTGAGCCTGAGGAGTCACTTGAGAACGCAGTTGAAAAACTGAGAAAGGCAATAAATTCAAGAAAATAATTGTTCATTTTTAGTAAATTTGGAGGTTAATTTTAAAATCCAAACATGATTAGCGATCTGCTACTGTTAATCAGAACAAGGGAGGGGGATGTAAAAAGTTTTGAAATTCTTTTCAAGAGCTATTATCTCCCCCTTTTAAACTATTCAGCAACAATTACAGGCAGACGAGAGATTTCAGAGGAGATAGTACAGGAATTGTTCTACAATTTATGGCGTGAGAGGGAGAGGCTAAGCATAACAAAAAGTATTAAGAGCTATCTTTACAATTCAATTCGCAACAGATCCATTGATTACTGCAGAAGAAGAAAATTTGAGGAGAGTTCATCAGATATACTGGAGAATATTAGTTCAGGCACATCATGGGAGAGCCCCCAGGAGAGGGCTGAGGCCGGAGAGATGGAGAGAATTATTAATCGCATACTTGCAAGGATGCCTGCTAGAAGAAGAGATATCTTCATGATGCACAGGGAGGGGAACAAAAAGTACGAAGAGATTGCCGCCATCCTCTCCTTATCAGTAAAAACAGTAGAGGCGGAGATGGCGAAAGCCCTAAAGGTGTTAAGAAAAGAGACAGGATACAGACGATGAAAAGAGAATTATCAAACGAGGAGAGGTTAATGACCGACAAAGCCTGGGGTAGGCTTAAAGAGAGGCTAGAGAGAGATGGTCTTCTGGAGGAGCCTGTTACCAGACAAAACCACAGGACAGCATATGCCTTAGCAATAGCTGCAATGTTTATACTAATGGTAACAGCCGGTCTGCTGTTTACCGGCCAGAAAGAGGAGCCCATTGACACACTAACAGCCCGACTGTTCAACGACACACCAGGCACTACCTATGTTTCAAAACTGGATGACGGATCTGTAATATATCTTTCAGAGAACACAACTGTCAAACATTCAGACCTTGTCTCGGAACCTACCAGAGAGATTACTCTTGAAGGAGAGGCATTTTTTGATATTCGCAGAGATGCGTCAAAACCATTTGTCATTAACGCCGGAGACTCAAAAATAGAGGTTCTGGGGACCTCTTTTGAAGTAGCCTGCAAATCCGGGGAGACAGTTCTCTCGGTTAAGACAGGCCTGGTTAGAATAACACAGATAAGCACCGGTAAAGCCATGTTGGTTAAAGAGGGGGAGAGAGCAATTGCAGATGCAGGAGGAATAAAGATTCAATCTCTGGGAGAGTATGAGGGATTTAAGAAATATAAATCAAAAATGCACTTCAAGGATGAATCACTGGGCAATATCTCAGAAATCATAAACCGAAACTTCACAGAAACAGAGATAATTCTTGACCCCGCTATTTCTGGCAGAGAGTTAACGGCCACCTTCTCTGAAGATAATCCTGAAGCTATGGTAAGGTTAATCTGCAGCGCACTTAACTTAAATTATACTATTGAGGGCAGAGTTATAAAAATAGGTACATAAAGCTCTCCTGATGAAAAAACAGTTGACAAGATTAGTAATGCTCACAGCTATTTCATTATTTGCTGCGAGCATATCTTTTGCTCAATCTGGCATAGATGGTGAAAAATTCAGAACAAGGCAGATAAGAGGGAGCACATACGATCTGCTAAACAGCATCTCAACAAAAACCGGCCTCATGTTTATCTATGACAGCAAGTTGATTGACAACAAAAGGAGGTCAAAACTTGACGCAGGAGAGTACACAATAGAGGAGGCGGTAAAGAGTATTACAGGCAACAGCCAATTGAAAATCAAAAGAGATGGCAACCACATACTGGTTTTCAAAGATATGGCTCCGGAAAAAAGACCAGAGGATATACTATACAATGGAGAACGCTTCATACAGATAGAGGGCAGGGTCACCGACAGGCACAGCGGAGAGCCCATAATGTTCGTTACGGTCAACCCCGAGGGGTGTTCAATAGGAACAATTACAAACCAGGAGGGCCAATTCAGACTTACTATTCCAGACTCCCTTTCAGAAAGAGCGATATCATTCTCATCAATGGGATACGAAAAGAGAAAAATCTCTGCAAGTTTACTGACACAAGGAGGCGCCACAATTGAGATGATGCAGAGTGTGATACCTCTTCAGGAGGTCATAATTAAGGTTATTGACCCGGCTACAGTGCTGTCTGAGGCGCTTAGGAGAAGAAGTGCAAACTATAGCCCATCACCAATTAATATTACAGGATTCTTCCGAGAGGGCACCGAGTTCAAGGGAAATCTCAGTCTAAGTGAAGCGGTTATAAAAATATATAAAACAGGCTTCTCCCCAACACTTACTACCGATCAGGTGAAATTGCTTAAAATGAGGAAAATTACCAACATGGATGGCCGGGACACCATAGTAGCCAAACTTAGATCCTCACTTAATGCAGTCCTGTTGCTTGACATAATGAAACACCCGCCGGATTTTCTGGAGAGAGTAGGGATGAACTATTACAATTTCACACATACTGGTGTAACAGAAATTGATGAGAGAAGAGTCTATATATTTTCATTTGTACAGAGAGATGAGATAGTTGAGGCACTCTTCAAAGGAGATCTGTATATTGATGCAGAGAACAGTGCCCTGGTAAAGGCAGTATTTGAGGTCAATCCAAATCATATCAGAAAATTTTCAGACAATCTGATAGTAAAGAGAAGCAAAACTCACGAAGTCATCCCCGTTAAAGCCTCTTATGAAGTCTCCTACAAACAATTCAGAGGCTACTACCACATAAGCCATGTAAGAGGAGACCTAAACTTCAAGATCAGAAAAAAGGGGCGCCTCTTCACATCTCCCCTCCACCTCTGGTTTGAGATGGCAAATTGCAGAACCGATACTGAAAATGTGGAGCGCTTCCTTTCAGATGAAAGACTCTCCACAAGAGACATTTTCTCAGATGTCCAGTTCACATATGACCCCAACTTCTGGGAGCACTTTAATATAATAATTCCGGAAAAAAAGATTGAAGAGATTATCAGGGAGTATAATTTCCGTTAACAATTATTTTATTACGGCGTTTTCAACCCGGTAAAATTATCTTTGAGAATTATATAAATGGCAGAAGCGTCATCTGAAGAGACCCGACCGGCCCATCTGACAAAGAATGCCAGCATTGATTTTTCAATATCCGTAAGGTTTATCAGGTTTTTATTATTTTTCACTAACAGCACTCTGCATAATGCACAAAAGGGGTAGGCAAATGCCGGGAAATAGCTGTGACTGTCCGGATGTTCATAATAGTAACCGGTTAGTGAAACTATACTTCTTGATAACCTGTCCAGCTGCTCAACGCTCATTTTTGGAGTAAAATACTCAGTACTCAAGAGAAGCTCAAGATAATTCCTGTCCATAAATGAATTCACATTACTAATCTCACCTTTATAAAGCATAGTCCTTGCTTCTGAGACATCAGGCCTAAGATTTTCATAAAGCTTAAGCAATGCCCCAGGGCCGTACTTCCTTTTAGAAAGCTCAGTCAACCCGTTATAATTATCAATAATAGAGAGTATTCCGTCATAAGATGAAGTTGAAAAACCGCCCCAAACAATATAGTCCCACCTTAACGGATAATACATACAGGTATGTGAAAGTCCCTCAGTTGTTAATTTGGCCAAAGCCTCCTCCGGAATTTGAAATTCATCAATCCTTTGCTGATAGTTTTCAAATTGGTACCAGTAATTTGGTTCCTCACAAAATCCATAATTATATACATATCCTGTGAATTTCCCGTCAACGACATCCCTATCCAGCGATTCGCCCTCGGCCAGAGGCTTTTCGCAAGAAAATAGTAGCACTATTACGGCAGAAAGAACAACTATAAATTTTTTCATCAATTGAATATTAACAACGTAAAGTTAACAATTATAATTATCCACACTTTTTATTAAAAGATATGTTGCTGAATGTCAAGCAGAGTAATGAAACTCGTGCTTTATAAATTAAAATTAAAATATTTCTCTAAATTTTTGGTTAACAAATAGTTGGAAATTGAGAAAAATGTAATAACTTTATTTTATAAATGTATTAATAGTTATTTCGTAAACACTATTATAAAGACACTTCTTAACAATTAAGCTATATGAAAAAAATATTTATTTTATTAGTCGCTATTATAACTCTTATGAGTTGCAGCAAAGAAGACCAACAGGGGACAACTCTTGAATTAAAGATTACAAAACAACCTGTATTTACACAAAGTACATCTGTTGTTTCATCTTCTTTTACCGGTACAATTATTGGATTACAACAACCTGTAACTGTAATTATTGAGTGGTTTGTTGAATCACCCTTTCAGGAAAACCCGATGCATGTTTCAACACAACTCGTTACATTTAACGAAGGAACTTCAGTAGCAAAAGAAACAGTAAATCCTGTTAAAGATCCTTATAATTCAAATCCCACTTATTACTGGGTTAGATTTAGTTGGTCTGATAGCAATGGAATTCAATACGTTGTAAGCGAAAAAGTATATTGTAAAAAATAACGCTCTTACTATAAAACTGACTAAATATAAAAACACCTGACCTAACTCTCGGCAGGTGTTTTTTTGTGTTTAAAATCTCAAGTGAACTAAGAGTCTTTGACTAGAATTTTCTCCATGAATTTTCATCTTTCCGAGTATTATTCTGCATCCTTTTCATTGTGTGAACAGCAATTCATACAGATTTGAGTGGTGCTTCGCCATGTTATGCCATTCGGCAGTCAATTTGTTCCGGCCTGAGCACAGGCGTGGGTGGGACGAACCTCTATCACCATCATAAAGAGTTAGTTGCAAAATATACTTTTTTGCTTTTGTAAAATCTATGTTTTGCAATACGCAGCCAATCAGCCCAACAGAGGTTCGTCCCACCCAAACCCGCAACCACCTGAACCTGCTTTTAGGCCAAAGGCCGTAGAAGCGAGGCGCTAAGGTTTTTTTGCGCAGCGTACTCCAATACGTGAGCACAAAAAAAGACCGCAAGCAAAAAAGATGCATTATGTATGCAATTCGTATGCAAATCTTCCGCACCTAATAATTAACCATTCTAAAATTGATTAAAGACTGCAGATGCAAGGCGGCAAAGTTTTTTTTTGCGCAGCGTACTCTAGTACGTGAGCATAAAAAAAGACTGCAGCCAACGAAGCAGATGCAGTCTTTAATCAATTTTAAGCTCCTCGTCTAGGACTTGAACCTAGGACCCCCTGATTAACAGTCATAACCAGAACCTTATAGATATTACCTATTTTTATATTATTATTCTGTATATCAGTAAAATGTATTGATAACTTTTATGTTTCTTTATTGATGTTATTGGTTTATTTTGTATGTTTGTATGCAAATTTTATGCAAATTTATTTAAACTGAACTTCAAGTATGACAAAGGATTACATCATTTCCATCTATCTGGATGTGCGCAGAAAAAAAGCAAATGGCAAGTATCCTGTAAAGTTAAGAGTATTTATACCTAGTATCAGGAGGCAGAAACTGTACCCAACAGCCTTTGAATTCGTTGAAAGTGAGTTTAAAAGCATATGGGAGACAGTGAAGCCCAGGTCAGAGCATAAAGAGGCTCAGATGAAGTTAAAGGCCCTAGAACTCCATGCAAACGAACTAGCAGACAAGCTGCCTTACTTTACTCTAGAAAAGTTTGAACTGGCCCTCTACAATAAATCGCATTCTAATAGAGGTGATGTTGTAAATCTATACCATGACGCAATTGACCAGTACAAGAAGAACAACCAGATAGGAACAGCTTCTAGCTACGAATTGAGCCTTGCCTCTCTGCTAGAGTTTCAGAAAAGAGACACACTTCATTTCACAGAGATCTCTTCACAGTGGCTAAAAGACTACGAAAGACACATGGTTGATGTAAAGAAAAGAAGTAGCACAACGGTTGGTATCTATTTAAGGCCACTAAGAGCAATTTTTAACACAGCTATAGAGAATGGTATTATCAGCCCGGATCTGTACCCATTTGGCCGGAGAAAGTACACTATACCGGCACCTACGAGCACAAAGAAGGCATTAACAAAAGAGCAGTTAAAACTACTCTTTGAAACGATGCCTACAACACCTGAGCAGACTAAAGCAAAGGCATTCTGGTTCTTTTCGTATGCCTGCAATGGGATGAACTTTAAAGATATTGCCAACCTACGATACCAGGATATAATAGGTGATACCATACAGTTTCGCAGAGCTAAAACAGTCAAAACAAATACTTCGCAGGCTCCTGTTGTGGTTTACTTAAATGACTATACTAGGAAGGTTATAGATGATTATGGCAATACTAACAAATCGCCTAAGAATTACATCTTCAGCCTGGTTGATCATACTTCCAGTTCAGAGGCAATGCATACACAACTGAAGAACTTCATCAGGTTTATTAATCAGCACTTCTCAAAATTCGCTAAGGAGCATGGTGTTGAAGAGCAGGTTTCCACCTACTGGGCCCGACACTCTTTCGCAACTAATGCTATACGAAGTGGTGCAAGTATGGAGTTTGTAAGCGAAGCACTCAGTCATTCAAACCTGAATACTACTAAGAAGTACTTTGCCGGCTTCGAAGATGAAAAAAAGAAAGAAATATCAAATAAGATGTTGGAGTTCTAAGTCAATCGCTCCCCCTTTTCTCAGATATATCGTAAGTACTTACTAGCTTAATGTAGTTTATCAGCCTTGCTTTTTCCTTTAAAGCAAGGCTTCTTTATTTAATTAATCTGAAAATTCTTCCACATTTCCACACAATTTTCATTTTTGCTCAAATTGAGCAATTGCTCCGTGTCAGTATAGGTAACCTTGCATTAAATGATAGCAACTATTGCTATCAATTAATCAATAAAACACATAAACATGGAGAATATTCCTATTTTAATTGAAGCGCTTGCCAAAGAGGTGAGTGAACTTAAAAGAGTAATTTTTGAGTCGAATTATTTAACTCGTAATGAGAAGAACAAAGAGGCCGATGATTTACTTTGTATCACAGAGGCAGCAGAGCTGCTTAATCTATCCGTACCTACTATATATAGTATGGTTTCTAAAAAAAAGCTCCCTTTTATGAAAAAAGCTAAGCGGCTTTATTTCTCAAAGCAAGAGCTAATCAGTTACATTAAATCCGGAAGATGCCAGACAGAGAAAGAACTGATGGCTAATCCAGATAGTCTAATTTTAAAAAGAAAAGGAGGTAAGTAATGAATAAGAATTACAATACCTCCGATTATCTATCTCTATTAAACAAGAGTAAAGATAATCAAAAACTATCTAATTGCAAAGCAATTAAGGTTAAATCTCGTTACAAAAAGCCTGCTGCTGTAAAGGAGCTAGAGGATGCATACTTAGCATATCAGAAGCTAAAACATCCTACCATTCCAGATAAGGTTTTTGCAAAAAAGCAATTCAGGGATGACACTGCAAATGGTCTTACCATGTGTATTATCACATTCATCAAGATCAATGGTGGGCAAGCAGAGCGCATTAACACCACAGGAAGGCTGATTAAAAGCAATCTTCGTTGCCTGGGGGAAAAGGATCACAGAATGGCATACATGTCTAGCAAATGGATCCCTGGTACATCTACTCGTGGAAGTGCAGACATCTCAGCTACCATTAATGGAATGTCTGTTAAGATAGAGGTAAAGATTGGCAAAGACAGACAAAGCGAAGACCAGAAGAGGTATCAGGAAGCTATTGAGAAGGCTGGTGGTCTTTATTTCATTGCAAGAGATTTCCCATCATTCAAAGTGTGGTATAGCATACAGTTAATGCTTATCGAGCAAAGAAATCGCCCATTCGATACATGTGTATGTAAAAGAGATCATGGCATAACTCTAGGTTCGTTGGTAAATCCATGGTTAAAAAGAAGTAACACTGAAATATCTGAAGGAGGGGTGAGTGATGGACAAAAGTAGCGCATTCTATTTAAAGCATGATTTTGACTGGATAGACGACATTGAATTTACTAAACTGCTAAATGAAAAAAAAATAGCCGGATATGGAATCTATTGGATGCTAATTGAAAAATTGGGTCAGCAACCGGATTTCAAATTAAATGTTAGCGTCATCCCTCTTTTAGCTAAGAAGTACAAAGCAACAAAGAAAGATGTTTTTTATGTAGTCTATGAAACAAATCTATTTAAAATTGAAGGAAAATATTTTTTTTCCGAGGTTTTATCAAAAAAAATGGAAGAAATTACAAAACAAATTAAGAGGATGTCTGAAGGAGGGAAAGCAGGTTACGCTAAGAAGATCAGCAACTTAGAAGGCAATAACAGTTCAAGTGTTACTAAGGAAGAGTTTAAGGGTACCTTAAGCCACCCTTCAGATATTATAGTTATAGATAAAGCAATAGAAAAAGTAATAGATAATATATTTATTAAGCCCTCTCTTTCTGAAATAGAAGATTATTGCCGGCATAGATCCAATAAGATAGATCCTGAAAAATTCTTTAATCATTACCAAAGCAGAGGATGGTGCATGGGCAAAAACAACACCCCTATGTCCGACTGGAAAGCTGCTATACATAACTGGGAGAAGAATGAAGTTAATGAAGTAAAGGCTGACTTAGGAGTTGAAGAGTGGATAAATGAGTCCGGCAATAGAACATATGGTAAAAGTGGCGTTATAGTTCCTAATGAAGCACCTCCCAGACCTTCTAGAAAACATATATGGAGTATACACGATAAGGGATGGAGGGTAATCTTATGAGATGGCAAGATTTAGGAATAGATGTTAAGAACAGGACAACCGGGCAGATTAAAACACATTGTCCCAAATGTCACCATAAGCGTAGCGATAAGAGAGATACTAGTCTATCGTGTAATTTAGATACAGGAGCGTATAAGTGCCATTATTGTGAATGGAGTGGTAGCATAAATTCAAACCCTGCGAAAACCTACTTTAAACCGGAATGGAAGAACGATACGACAATACCTGATCATGTTGTAATATGGTTCGAAGGTAGAGGGATTAACCAGTCAACTCTTCTTAAGGCTAGAGTAACCTACGGAAATGAATACATGCCCCAGAAGGGTTCTGAAGTAGGAACCATACAGTTCAATTACTTTATCAACAATGATCTTGTCAATGTTAAGTACAGGACTCTTGACAAAAACTTTAAGCTAGTTTCGAATGCGGAGTTGGTACCATACAATATTGATTCAATACACAACGAAAAAACGTGTGTAATAACAGAAGGCGAGATTGACTGTCTTAGCTTCATACAGTGTGGAATTACATCTGTTATTTCAGTACCTAACGGAGCTACAAGCAACCTTGACTACCTTGACAGGTTTATCGAATCTCATTTCGAAGACAAAGATGAGATCTTTATTGCTGTAGACACAGACAAGAAGGGTTTAGACCTAAGAAACGAGCTTGTTCGTAGGTTGGGAGCAGAGAAGTGCCGGATTGTTACATATGTCGAAGGGTGTAAGGACATAAACGAAGTATTGTGCAAACCTGGTCATGGTAGTACTGCTGTTCTACAGGCAATCAAAGATGCACAGTATGTTAAAATCGAAGGCGTCTTCGAAGTTATTGATGTAAGTAGCCAACTTGATATACTATTCAACGAAGGGCTGCAAAAAGGTGCTACCATAGGCCAGCCTCACTTCGATGACCATATCTCCTGGGTGACAGGAAGGCTATGCGTTGTGACAGGGATACCTTCACATGGGAAAAGCGAGTTTTTAGACGAAATTATCTACCGACTTAATTTAAAGCACAAATGGAGGGTTGCATACTTTTCGCCCGAAAATCACCCCTTAGAATGGCATATTTCAAAGGTTGTATCCAAGTTGACTGGAAAGAAGTTTGAAAAGGATAAATTGTCGCATGAAGAGTACAAGAAATCTGTAAACTATACGAACGACAACTACTTTTTCATTGCACCAATGGACTCTTCAGACATTGATACCATCCTTGAGAAGGCTGCATCTCTAGTCAGAAGAAAAGGTATTAAAATGCTTGTCATAGACCCTTACAATAAACTTGAACACAACCCGACAACAGGCCTAAGTGAGACCCAGTATATAAGTCAGTTTCTTGACAAGCTAATATCATTCGCTAAAAAACACAACATACTCTGTTTTCTAGTAGCACACCCTGTCAAAATGAAGGTTGAAGAAGGTTTATACGAAGTGCCAAACCTCTATTCAATTAGTGGTAGTGCTCACTTCTACAACAAGACTGACTATGGTATAAGCGTTTATCGAAACTTTGTCACTAACACTGTGGAGGTATATGTACAAAAAGTGAAGTTCGGACATCTTGGGAAGCCGGGAGTATCATATTTCCATTACAATCTTGAAAATGGCAGATATGTCCAGTCATACAATGATCAGCCCCCGGCATGGGACAACACTAACCATCTGACAAAGCAGCTCTATAATGATGAATTAAACATCGAAGAGCCTGAGTTTGACTTTGATGATGGAGATTTGCCAATGTAGTGACAAGGATGTATTTAATAAAACAGTTAAGGCTTCTTTAGGGAGCCTTTTATATTTGGCTTGACTATGATATATGGGTGACTATAGACCAAGCCAAACAAATTATTGAATTGATATATAATATCTATCAAAAACCTTCTCCTCATTACCAAGCTAATACAAGAATAGTCTTGCAAACAGCACTACAAAATGTATTGCTGCACTACAATATGTAGTGCATAAAGTATTGCAGTAAAAGTAACGGAATCAAGATGGTTTATGGTTTTAATCCCTTGACCACAACTAAGTCAAAAAAGACTTTGTAATCATTCGCTCAATACTGCTTTCTGCAATAACATCTGGCTATTCCCGTAGAATGGGACATCTGTTTTACCCAATACTGAAGTTGGCAAAGTTCCTATCTCGGTAAGATTGTCCATAGGGACCAGCACTGTCCTTGCACCATTTTCTGAAAGCAAAGTAACTTTATCTGCAAAGTTGAGTGATCTTTCTATAGCCCCACCTATTGAAATATTTCCCAGCACTGCAAGTCCGGCCTTTAGATTCTTCTTATAAATAGTAGAAATTACTGCAACATACACAGCACTACCAATACCACCGCTTATCGAGGCTCCTAGCATGTTTGTGATTTGAATGTTCAAATCGTATCCAGAAAGAGTGTGCTGTTCATTAAGGATGCTTTTCTCGTTAGCTTTAAGATAGTTGATAGTATTCTTAATGTTCTCTTTCACCTCCTGCGAACTTGTCCCTGTTACGTTCATCTTACCAGAACCTTTTACAGCAACGACTTCGATTTTAACAAGGGTGTTGTTCTGCCCGTCACTGGTAGCTGTATAGCATACACCGGGAGAAAGAGGAGAGGCCTCAATCAAAGATTTTCCTTTTTCTTCAGGTAAGTTGATAAAGAATTCCTCTTGAGTTTCCTTGTCTATATATGAGAAATTTGTATCCCAAAACTCCATTCCCCCAATTCTCTTCAACTGCTCCTTTACTCTTCGTCTCATCTCCATTGCAGTAGTAAGATACTCTAGAATATCCTTCTTTGTGAAATTTCCGTCCGGATGCATCAGTTTAATAAATCCTGATATTATTTTTCTTATAGACTTGGAATCTCTTTGTTTTATATGGGAGCCAAGTGTAAAGTATTTGTCTAAGGCATCATAATATGTTGACTTCCTCTGAGATTTTAAGATTTCAGAAAAGAAGTCTGTACTAAATCCAAAATGACTTGTAAAGTTTTGTGGACTAAACTTAGTTATCTCCCAGCCGGGAAGGAATAGGTTGATCCTATCCAAAAAAGCCGTATCGTGGTTAACTTCGCTTGATAATGGGCTAAACAGGTGAGAGGTCTGTAAAACAGTTTCAACAGGTTGGTTAATGTTTCCGTTCAAAATAATAGAAGCAGAACCGGATATCTCGCCTCCCCTTGCCCTGGAAAAAGAGCCTGATTCCATGTAATCTTTCATTAGAGGGATAGCATCTGAGTCCTTGAATAACTTATCCGTACTCTCATCAAAACAAATCGCATCCCAAATCCCAACTGCACCTACACGGCCAGTTGTATTGTTAACAAAAAGCTGTGCAACAGAACCCTGTCCACCTGAAATTAATATAGCATAAGGCGTAATCTCTTTATAAATGTATGATTTACCAGATGAGCGAGGTCCAAGTTCTACCATATTAAAATTCGCCTCAACCATAGGTATGAGACGGCATAAAAGAAGATTCAGCTTTCTTTCATCCAGACCCTCACTAAATGGCTCGTAACCGGCACTTCGCAATATTAGCTTCTTCCACTCTTCCTTGCTGAAATCTTTCCTTTTATCGGAGATTTTGGAGTTGTCAAAAGTAGAAAGCTGTATTGGTTTAATATCTTTTACGAGAAAAGGATAAACAGTCGATCCAATAGTAATCATTGGGTCGTATTCCATCTCAATAATTGCCCAAATTCCCCCTAATAACAGCTTCTCATGATTCTTAACGAGATCATCTCCAATGTTAGCTTTCTTAATGTTGCTGTTGCTTATATTAGCCCAGTATCTGTCCCTTTGCGCATCCAGCTCTACTGAAATCTTGTCAATTATTTTATACCGACCTTTTTCACGCAATTTAGATTGAATTAAAGAGCTCTCTTCTGGGTTAACATAGTGATTCCTGAGAATGGTTTTTACATTCTCCATTCCTTCGTTGAGCTTCTCTTCATCTTCAGTGCTGCAGGTATTTGCCAGGAGATATTCCAGTACAAAAGCAGGCACATTTGCCCCTCCCTTAATAATGCCAACAAGATCTTTCTTTACCACAAAGCCCCTGAAATGCTCCAGAGCTTTTTTGTCTAATTCATCTAAGACTATCATAATACATATTTATAAAAGACCGCCCAAATCCCTGGCGTTGGATTTTTTTATTTTTACGGAATCTAATTTCTCCTGAGTCTCGGCATCAATCAGGATAGCAGATACTTCATTATTACTCATAAATGAAAACTCAAGAGAGGTAGACTCACCCGCATTCAAATTAATAATATTACTTCTGCTGTAACTAATGTTGTTTGCATACAAAACCACCTGTACTTTTCTACTTGCTGTAAACAAATCATTTGTACTTACTTTTGCACTTATTTTAACTCCAAAAAGAGCACCTGTAACGTCTTTCAATTCACTCTTATTCTCAATCCATACTTCCAATCCCTGAACACCGGATTCAATTTTTCTGAAAACAAAATTTGGAATAATTATCTCTTGTGGAGTAAATCCGCCATGGGAAAATCCATAAAGGCCCTTAGATTTGAATGGCCTATGATTCTTCGCAGCGTAAACATAATTATATTCACCACTTTGTCTCTTAAATTCAATCAAATCAGCTCTGCTCTGTTTATCAATAGTCCTGACAAACCTTTCGTGGATCTCTCTCTTTCCTGATAAATCTACTTCAATTTTATCAGACTCGTCAAGTAAACCGGTCAAAACAAAACCATGGTCTGTGAGCAGATGCACCTCTTTGAATCCGTTGTTAAGCAATTGATTAATTTTCTCAGTAAGTACCTTTTCAAATTCGCCAAAAAGCTTTATTGCCCCCATCTGCAATGTCTCACCGGCACTGTCAATGTCTTTGTAAGTCAATACCAGATAATCTGAATTTGTGCCGGGATTAACCGATTCAAGGCTTAGAAAATCAATATTCTTCCCCGAAAGGCTACACAATCTCTTTTCACGGTCTCTGTGTAGAGGCAAAACTTCATCATTCCCAACATACAGAGCACTCATATTATGCTCTGTTTCAGATGGCATATCTGCGAGCATTGTTGTAGATTGAACCCTGTATTTACTATTTAACCGAGATGCCACATAGTCTGCAATTTCATATCGAAGCCCATCACCAACAATTACAGCAATACCTGGTTTGGCCTGTTTAAAAAGGGTTACGAGGCAACCTTGCTGGTTATTCTCATATTCATTAGCTACATCGTACCAATGTTGCAGTAGTTCATGATTCAGACTTTCATAATGCTCCTGAAGGGGCCTTAAAATATCTTTATCCTGCATGAACACTGAATAGAGATTTCTGATTGCCCTATCTGTTTTGTGAAAATCCGAAGTGTAGAAAGAGACTACTTTTTCAAACGAATTGCACGATGCTAGTGGCTTATTATCAAATTCAAAGAGAGTGATGATATCACTCCACCAGGAAGGAATGAACCTATGTGTTTGTCTGCCTCTTAATCTTCTTTTAATTTTATCTAGCTTCTCTTTTACATACGAATGGTCTCTGAAGTTCTCAACAATATGGCGCAATTGGATGTGATCTATTTCTACGAAACAATGATCTGGATGGACATTCCAGATATTAAGAGATTTATCTGGTTTATATGCATCTATATATCCCTGCAATGAAGAGGAGTATGTATTGCTATCCAGCCATTTATAATATATACTCAGCAACTCTGGCTTCACATCATTACTTAATAACTCATCAAACAGTAATGTAGTAACCTCCCTGGCTAATGTTTTTGGAGGTTTGGACATATAAGGTAATCCAAGCAGCTCAAAGAGCTTCTCTTCAAAAAGGCGTCTTATATCTTCTGCTTTTGATTTGAAATATAAGTCAGGATTGTCAAGAAATGGAAGTAACTCATCATCAATAGACATCAGGTCTTCCAGATTCTGCAGTATTCTCTTCCACCATGCAATGTCTTTACCAACACCTAGCTTTGCTGCTGTAAGCAATAGAGGATTCTCCATAGCTACCTGCATCCCTGTATTTGAAATCAGTTTTTTTCTAATCCACTCTGCAGGATTTGTCAAGTCAATACTTCCATTGGTAAAACAATAGTCGAAAAGAAAACTTAGCTTACTCTTTTCCCTGATTACATAAAATATTAACTTTTCATCTTTAAGTTCGTTCTCTGCTTTATAGCGGAGGAATAACTCCTCCTTAACAGTCTGCCATTTTTCTCTTAAGGTTCTATCGGTTTGTAAAACAATATATCCTTTAAGTTTTGCAAGCTCAATTAAAAACTCACACTTTCCGGAAGGGTCAATAACAACAACTCTTTTATGTTGATCTAAACTCTTCTCAACGTCCTGTAAAAACCATTTATCTGTCATAGCCGGGAAACTTTAATTCAAATACCCAATCTAGGTCCTGAAGCCGTGCTTTTAAATCTTTCAAATTATTTATCAGATCTTCAAAGCTTGGCTTATTCTCTTCGTAGATCATATCTTCTTTCATTTTAGCATAATCGGCTTTCCAATCTTCAATAACGCCTTCTGGTGGTATTGGATTAAGCAGCTTTGGATTATGGAAATTGTAATCGACACCCCCCACTCGTGAAAATTTATACCGGTGATCAACAATGGTTTCATACAATTCTTTATCATTAATTGCCCTTTCTGCTACACCCGACTTTGTGAGGTGATAGACATCATATAAGTGTCGGCTCAATCTATCTACTCGCATTTTTTCTTGAGGTCGATGAAATTCTTCGTGAAGCAAGAATAGTTTCTCCAAAAAAGTTCTTTCCGGATTTACGGTAGGTACTTCAAACATTGGTTCTGTAAACTCCCTGTCCGCATATACTTCATCCACAAATGACCCAAATTTTTGGATAGAGAAAGGCTCTCTTAACGACCGGCAACCTATTTCTATTTGTACCCTTGGTAAAACATATTCAGTTGGTGGAGAAATAATATTTGGGTAGTATATTTCTATGATTCTTGGGTCTTGATCGCTATCTATTGCTTCTACAACAATAAATTCAAGACTATTGAACCCTTTTTTTCTGAACTCTTCTTTCAGTTCTTCAAAGAATGTTCCTGTGGTATAAGCACCTGATTCTTTTCTTAAGCTGGTTATTTGTGTTCTAGAAATATCCCCTCTAAAACCTTCAAAAAATTCTTTGTCAATAGCTAAATCAATATCTTCAGAAAACCTGTGAATCAATTTCCATGCTTTACTTAATGAAGTTCCACCTTTAAAAACCAGTTGCTTTCCAATATCCATCTTAAAGATGATATCCAAGGTGCGGCAAACCCACCAATCCTTTTCTACGGCAAAGGGTGTCATGCCTTTTTTGTTAGCAATAGCATTAAAAACAGCCTCTTTTTCCTCTTTATCTATCGTATAAAAATCAATTTTTGCCATCATCTAATGCTTTTTTCATAATTTTTTTAGCCCATACCGGTGCCAAGGCTAAATCGTGCTTAAGGTTCTTTTTATCTTCCTTTTTTAGTAATTCAATAATCTTTCTCTCTTCCTCTGCTTTTATATTTCCGTTGCCGATTTCTTTTAGTGCCTGAATAACCAAACTGCTGACTTTACCTTTTGCCATTAGGTTTTTGGGTGTGGTTTTTTTAAACTTAATGGTTCGCATACCTACTTTAACTGAACGAGGTGAGCCATCCGTAAGTAGCACGATATTCATTGGCACTTGTGGACTCAATCCTAAAGCGTTTAATGCGGAGCTCCCAGTGAGCACTGTTCTTACTCGGTCCCGCTTAGCGATTGCTTTTGCCACCTCTTCGGCTGTGGGTACCAATGGGCCTATCAAAGTACTTACTTTAGGACGGACATAAATACCTTGAGCTACCCTCAATATTACTTTCTTATCTTCTAAACGATCCAATGCTTTTCGTATGGCATCCGATGTGCCATAACTCAAATAATCGTCTGGCATTATCAGAGTACCTCTCTTTTTGCTTTTGATAGACCGCTCTATTTGTTTTTCAATGCTTTGCATCTGTTTGTATTCTTAATACTTGTCACAAATTTAGTAAATATTTGTGACAAATAACTTTTACCAGTCTGCATTTAAATATTTTTGTAATTGAGTAGCCTTTAAAACTTCGGCCCTAAGCATACCCTTCTTTTGTAATGGAGCAATATTCTTTCCTACGCCATCATCCAGTTTGGGATCATATCCCTCTGCTATGAGTTCGTCTATCTTTTTGGTAAATGTTTCAATCTCCTGAACCTGATTACGTATTTGTTCTTTCTCGTTTTGAGCCTGTGCAGTATTGACATCCTGTATCTGAATCAAACGATATTCTAAGTTCTGAACTCTTTGGCTGATGTATTGCGATTTGAGCTTGAAGAGACTGTCTCTGTTCCATTTGTATATGAGTATAAAGGCTTCAAATCCCTGGTACTGGCCACTGCTTAAATGCCAGATAAATGGTGTTTTTGGCAAGTACATAAACAGATTGAGGTGATTGCTCAGGTCATTGAAAAAGTAATGTTCCAGATATTCATTTATGGGACGACCAAGCAAGCCGTCAAGCTGCAAATATTGAGCTGAGGTAAAACCATTATCTAAACAATGTCTCTCTAAGCGTTGGCTCAGGGCATCCTCCCCTGGCAGACCAACCAACGGGATTATACCATCTTCATCGTGCTGTAAAAGAGTGCGGATAGCATCTGCCAAAAACTCCAATGCAATTTCTGCTGCACGTGCTTGAGGTACGATATTAGATTCCTTAAACCAATACCACACGTTGATAGGATTCACCTGATGGCGTATGCAGAACTCTTCTAAGTCGTTGTTAATTTGATAAAGTGTGTTAAAACCATCTTTTATTTCTCTTACTTGTTGCTCATCAGAAGTGGTGGTGCTTAGGTTTTGAATATGCTCAGTTACTTCTGCAAGCGGATTTTCCAATTGAGATAACAAGGCTTCTTTAGCCTCTGTCAAAACCGGCAATGAACCAATGGATTTGCCCATTTTAACTTCTACCTGCTCCCTGTCGGCATCTCTTAATTCATAAACTTCAAAAATTAGTTTATTGATGATGGCTTCATTGATAAGTACCTGTGTAAGTTTGACATTTTCATAGTTTAGGTAAGCCAATACGCTGTCTTTGAGGGCTGCACCTTGAAAGACAATTAATGGGGATTGCTCAAAGTTGGTTTCGATAATGCGGAAGGAACAGATAGTTTTTTTAATATCTATACAAATTCTCGACAATGAAGATATTACACTCTCTTGATTTTCGTTTGGTTTAATTACAGGTATACGCTTTAAATCACCCACTTGAACATTAACTGTTGGGTTTAAGCAATCTGCAACATAGAACGAAATTGATGAATTTAGAAGGGCAATTGCATAATCTATTTTTAATTCATCACTTTCTAAGAAAATACTTGAACCACCAACATCAAAAATGCAATTTGGTGGTAGATGTCTGAATGAGGCTCCCTTTGAGCCGGATGCAGAATAAGTTATTCCTTCTCTCAAATAATATTGTTTATTAACGGCAACGCCACCGGGAGTGTTAATTGTATTAAGGTAATTACACCAATCAATAATTTCTTTCCCATTATTTTCCCAATTTACAACGGTCCACAAATTTCCGTGCCATTTATTAAATGGACCCCCTTTAGAATAAGTGACCCATTTCAACCCATCAGTTGAGTATGTTTTAGAGATATGTTTTTTTTCTATTTCCCACCAAAGTCGCAAAAACCTATCATTGTTTCCTGTCTTCAATCCAACTCTAACACTAAGGAAATCACCTAATGTTTTCTCTTTAAACTTCTCCCTAAATCCATCACTAATCCAATAAATAAAAGGCCAGCCTTCAATTATTTTGAGCTTTTCTTGGTGGAGGTTAATGTTGTGTTTGTTGGGGCGGTTGTATAGTACGTCATCGTAGGCAGTCATAAATGCATCATATCGTCTACCTTCGTATATATCGTTTAGCTTAATAAATTGAATAGGGACGTCTTTTGGCTCTTTTTCCAATATATACATTGCCGAATCAACTCTAGCAGAAGGATGGAACATTCCTAAGTACCCCCATTCTACAAAAAAGCTGATATGCATCTTATTCACAATGAACTTTCGCACATCTTCAAAAGTTTTGATGTACATGAATGTTGGAGGATGAACTATTGCAACTTTGCCTTTTTCATCAATAAGTTCACAACATCTTTTGATAAAAGCAGCATAGAGATTGGTGTTGAACTTATAGGGATGCTTATAATTAGCATCCACAAACTTTTTCAGTTCGGGGCCAAAATCGGCACTATCGGTATAAGGTGGGTTGGCTACTGCCACATCATATTCCTGGGTGAGTAATTGTAGAAAGGTTATTGCATCCTGGGTTTTTGTATTCAAAAATGTTTGTCCTTGATTGGCTGTGTTATTGGCTACGGCTTTTTGCAAGTTGGTAAAGAAGGTTTCCCTGAAATTTTCATACTTCTTGATGTTTTCCTCTGAGAACAAAGTAATACCCTCATCTTTAACCAACCCGTGCAGTTTGATGCTGAATTTTTCTTCCAAACGAATGAGAGAACCAAACTTATGGGCTTGCTGAAGGTCTTCCCAAAGATCTATCACTATCTTCTCTAATTGGGAGTCCAATGGATGTCCGTTCTCAAACAAGTGTTTTACCTCTTCATAGGCCGGTAAAAAGAAATCGGAACTCACGATATTGAAATGGTCTATTTTGGTATTTCTTTTTTTGCGCTTGGCTTTTATGTATAATCCTAATTGAGCTAATTGCACAGCCCGGTCGTCCAGATCAATGCCGTGCAGGTTGTGTTCAATTATCAATTTTGGAACATTTGCCTCATCGTAATCTGCTCCGTAATTCTCGATTTGATCCAGATATATGTCGTACAAAAGATCAAATGCGTATAATAAAAAATTACCGGATCCAGTTGCCGGATCTATAATCTTTATCTCTCGCAGTGGCTTCCGCTCCCGGCAAACTGACTGTGGAGCATTTGCAATTTTGTATTTTTCTTTAATCTTGCTATTGGGATACATCTCGAGGTATAGCTTCCCCAAACTATTATCCACCAGAAACTTTACAACCCAGCGTGGTGTATACACCTGACTTTGGATGCATACCTTGTTGAACTCTGTTTTATCACCGCTCTCTTTATGAGATGCTTTTTTGTAGTTGTTATAGCTTTCGTATAACCACCCTAAAACATCATCACTCTTCCATATCTCTTCATCTACCTGACCATCTTTCTCAACATCATTTAATGCATTAATTATTGCAAGCAATTCCAAGGCTGTTGGCAAAAGATGGTAAGGATGCTCCAGACTAAATAGTGGAATTTCACCAGATAGTTTTGCAAACTGCTCTTCTATAAACGGGATGAGCCCCTCAGCCTCAGCAGAGCGAGCTTGCGGGTTATTCTCTAACCAGGCCAGATGTGCAAAAGAGCGACCACCATTTGTCTCTCGCTTTGTGACAATCTCCGGGTGAAGCACATGTGCCTCCATTACCTTTAATGCAGCTAAACGGTTGAAAAGGGTAAATGTTAGCTCCTCAACAAGTTTTTCATAAGCTTCCACGAATGTTCCTGTCTCGGCTACAAATACATCCAAAATTGCCTCCACACGCCTTCTATCTTCACTATATTCATTTGGGATATTTTCAATAGGTGTTAGTATCCTAGGGTTTATTCCCATCCTTCCAAGACGGTTGCGAAAGGCTGAATCTATAAGTTGTCTTATATGCTCTACGTGCTCGCTTAGTTTCATAAGTTTTTAGTTTATCTCTATTTCATCAATGTCATTAGCTCCTGATAATTTCTGCAATTCCTGCTTTAACCACTCTTTGTAAGCTGCAACTTTCATTTTTTTTGCAGGAATATTGGCGCTAAAGGTTCTTATAAGCGGGCTAGGTGTTCCTATTGTACTTTCATTTACATCGGGAGCTTTGCTTACTAAGCCTGCCCTTATTATGTCTATCTCGGCCTTTTTACTTCCGTACAGATCGATAAAAGAGAGTACCTCTGAGAAAGTGAATCGGCTATTTTTATCTTTTACATCAAATTCAATCTCAACTAATGATATTTTTCTCTTTTCTGAGTAATCAATGATTGAACTTGTCTTTTCCATTGCCTCTTTATTAAGATTTGCCGGCAAAGTATTTATTTCGTCAATTAGGCTTATTGCCAATACCTCTACCTCTGCATATTTCTGGGAGCAAATCTTAACTGCACTGGTAAATAACTTATGGTAACAGTCTTTTACTCTTTGTGCAGTTTGTTGAAGTAATGAGTAATTCTTTATAACATCTCCGCTTACCAAGCTTCTAAACTCTTCTGTTAGTTGTTTGATCTCATCATTTTTTAAAGAGGCCTTTATCAGTTCATCTTTTACTGCTTCAACAAATCTTTTCCACTCTACAACCCTTGACAGATTATTTCTGATAAACTTTTCAATCTTCTCAATATTTTGAATAGCGGTGTTGAATTTGTCTTTTGCCCTAAGAAACTCCTCCGCTTTGTCTATGTAGTTTGCTTCGCTAACGGCACCTGTAAATTGTGCTAAATAACTTTGGCTATCCCCTCCCTTAGGAAATAAATTTGAAAACTCCTTTTCGCTGTTCTTAAGAGTAGCAACTTTATCTGCAAAAAGCTTTGCCGTATCTCTTATAGTGTTAACAAGTTCGAAATCGTTGGTATTATAGTCTACTTTTCTGCCTGTAAATTTCTCTACCTCTATATCTAACAGAAACTGGGCAATTTCTTGCCTTTGACTAACAGATAGAGACTTCGAAACTGCTTTAAAACTTGCTTTTCTAAATTCACGGGCTGCTGCAAAAATCCCTGGTACTCCTTCGTCTCTCCATGAAAATTTTTCTGAGCCATTGTATTTAGCAATGACTTTGCCTGCTCTCATCAGAGCTGCAACAGATGATATTACAGTTCCAAAACTAAAACCGGCCGGTGGTTGTTCAAGATCTTTTTCAAGTGTTGCACCATCAACAAATGTGTTTCTTATTTTATATAAAATCACCTCTGTTATTTTAAGATTTTCGCCAATAAAATTGCCTTTGCTATCAAAGAAAGCGAAATCTTCTCCGCTGAAGTACTGGTGTAACCTGGAATTATTAGCCTCTTTAATCACAGATTCAGCTACCCTGTCGCTCAACTGTGCTGCAAGCCTCTTACTATATACATTTTGAATAATCTGTTTCTGCTGGGATTGAAGTGTAACTTGCCAGTTGTCGCTGTTAAGCACAAGGTTATTGTAAAGGTAAATGGCACTTGAATTAGCAAGTGATTCTTCGACAATATCTTTTATCCGGTTTTGCTTCTCACCCTTTTGTGTGATAAAGCTCACCATGATTTTACCCTCGTCTGAGTTAGGGTTGCTATATTTTTGTTCCAGATATGAAATTCGTTCAACCTCATCTATCAGCTTATCTAGCTCTTTATACCCGGAATTATCCGGCACAAGCCATATCAAGTCTTTGTCATTTTGATGCTGTACCTTAAGAGATTCAATATCTGCAGAGCGATTATCAGAAATATTATAAATACTCTTAATTTTTACTTTCAGATACTTCTGTGATGGGACATTCAATTCATCATCATTATCAGTTGTTATATAAAAGTCGTACGAGAGTCCATTATCAATGACTCTGCTAATTGTTTGTTTAAATGACGAAGATTTATAAACTGAAATAAGTTGTTTTTTCTTAACGAAGCCTTGTACTGTAAACCCGTTCATCTCATCTAATAACCTCTGCTCTACATCGGAGGTAATTCTGTAAGTCTTATTAGTATCCAGTAATATTTTAGCATCAACAAGTAATTCAAGTGCTTTGGTAATTTCATCCTGAACTTTATGGTATGTTTCAGGATCAGAGATAAATGATTTTACAATGTTGGGCAGAGTTGCCGGTGTTACTTCCGCTTCAGAAAGGAAATTGATTGTTTCGAGAAGTTTCCTGCCAGAAATGGGTGATGCTTCAATTTTTAATATTCTCTCTGCGTTGTCATACCTGTTAACAAGGCGAATCGGAGGCTGAGGCTGTCCCTCTTTAGCAATTTGCCAACCCGTTACAGTTTTGAATAACTCCTGATGTTGCACCTCTTGCTTTAGAATGTCGTAAGTAGTAATAATTAAACCTCTGGCTGCAACTTTGGTAGATGCATATCCTTTTGTCCCAAAAAGGAAATTTTGTAAAAGGTCAAATTGATACTTATAGAATGGGTAATAGGTAGCATATCCTTCTGCAGAGTCTGTTTTTGTAACTCCTGATCCTATAAGAGATGCGTGATCACATATTTTTCCTGAGTTCTTACCATAGTTTTCTTTAAGCCTTGAAACGCCATCCTCTGTCTTATTCAATAACCTATTACGAATAATCACATCTACCTCTGTTGCTTCAAGGTGTATCTTGGTTTTGAACCGGTCTGTTAATTTTGTCAGCTCTGCTTTGGTTATGTTTGAATTTCTAATTACATCATCTAGCTTCTCCTGAGCAATTGCAATTGTCCATACTTTTTGCCCCAGAGCAGACAATGCTTCGCTTATACCTTCCAGTTCTAGAAGATTTATTTTTTTCTGGTTTATTGCTTCGCTCGCCTCATCAAACAGAAAGACAATTTTTTCTTCGGGTTTTGTAATTAAATAATTATTCAGCTCCTCTTTCAATCTTGCAGGGCTAAACTGTTCAATATCTCCTCTGATTGTAGTAATGAGGTTGTTGTAGTCATTCTCGCTGTTTCCCTTGTTAAGGAAAATCTCTTTTGATGCCTTTGAATATTCTACCAGACGAAGTTTTATATCAGGCCAGTTTTTATTTAAATTGCTAAAAACAAAGTCGCTTATGTCCGATTGTTTTTCATTTATCATTAAGTGATAAAGGAAGAACCCGTGCTCATTTTCAGGCAAGTTAAGTGAGCGTAAGAAATTCCTGAACAGTGTATATGCCAGGCCTTTTGAAGTGTCTTGTTTCGCAATGTCAAGAAACACCACTCGTGATTTGATTGTACTCAGACGGGATAAGGAGTTTTTGACCAGTGCCTCATCTGTTAACCCGGTAAATCTTTGAAGAATTCTTTCCCTTGCACTCGTGCCTGAAAGCAACTTGTCGCTTAGTAAATATCCCAATAGCTTTCCAAAGTAGGACTTCCCGGACCCGTAAAAACCGGAAATCCATACGCCTGTTTCCTTTATGTTTGATGTGTAAATGGTTGCAAAGTCTGAGTAATCTTTTGCGAGGCCATCTGTTACAATATAATTTTCAATTTCTGATTGAATCTCAACTTCTGAAACATCCTCAAGGTCAATAACATTTTTAATGTCCTCAGAAAGGTCTATGGTAAGTATATCTTTAATCTTCATCATGAATTACTTTAATTTACAATCATACATCTATATTTTGAAGCTGGGCGCACAGAGAGGAACATAATATGATCTCCCTCTTTTGTTCCAGGGTATAGAACAACTAGAGGAATACTTGACTTCATTACTACCTCACTCTCCATGATGTGGATGTTCTCAATGTCACTTCCATATAGAGAACCGGTGTTAATAAGGACAGGAATCCTATCTGCATTGAAAGAATCACTAATTTCGTTCATTATACAACTATATAAATCTGGTCCTACCTCTCCTTCTGGTGCTTTAAATATTTGGTGTACAGAGCCCTTTAACAACTCAAACGACTCTTCAATTTCTTTTTTGTTGTCTTGCACATAAGTTACCAGAATCGTGTTTAGATCAATGATCTTGTATATTTCAGGTCCCATTGTATTTTTGATAGTATCTATATAACTATCTTCCTGGTCAGGGGGGCATACTAAAAGAATTGAATTCCCTCCATTTGCATTCAATCGTATCTCAGAACGTTTGTTTGATTCAACAACTCTCTTTACCTGATTGACTATTTGTTCTATACTAGTATGCATGATTATATATTTCGTTATATGAAATTAATGGCTCAACAGTCAGTTTATCTCCTGTATACATTATATTAAAATACTTGTTGAATTTCTTTTGCATGATTCTTTGAATAAATATCTGTATTTCTGTGAAACCATAATTGATCCATGGGCTATTTAGTAAATTGGAACCCTCTGAAGCAGAAATTAACCAGTATATAAACACAACAAACATTTTGTCATTAACATTCATATGATTTATTGTTTTGTTAACAGAGCCATCTAAAAGCCCAAATTTTTTTAATAAAGTGAGATACTTCGAAGCAGTAGTATTTACAGTAACATCCGACCACTTTCTCAAATCAGATTGCGTTTGTTTTAGCTCATTAATGCATGCTGATGCTTCATCTACTTTGATAGATACCCTTCCGCTGTAAAGCGCTGGAAAAAAGAGTTTATCATTTATATAGTGAAGTAGGTCATTATTTAATGATGCGTTCCAAAACATAAAAAGAAGTGAGTCTGCACTTATTTCTTCAGCTTTAATTATCGAACGAAAAAGAGATTCTATGTCTTCTGTTTTAAATGTCAAAAGGGTGTTAGTTATAGCGTGTTCAAACCTCATAACAGATTTGTCTGTTTTGATTGTAGTAACAGATCTGCTACCCCCTGCAGATAGTATTGTTTTTAAGTCCTCATTTAAGAAGACATAAATCAACTTCCAATCTGGCAAGCCACCTAAGATATTTATGTCTGTATTTATTGTCATCTGATGTCTTGTAATCACAAAGTGAATTGTTTTGTGTGCTGTGTTACATGCAAATTTATTAAAATTAATACCAATAAACTCCCTTAATTTATTTGTATTTAAATTATTTCACACTAAGCTTGCATATTGTTTTGACAATATATGACAAATCGCAAAGATCTTGTCCCTGAGTTCAAATATTAAACGCAACTTTTTGATTTTTGGAACGGATATTTTAAAAAATTATTTTGGCGGGGCACGATGATCCTTTGAGGGGTACCCCCCACATTGCCTCCACTATCATTTTTCAGACGCCTCTTACCTTATCGTGGTTTTGTGCGATGAGATGATCCAGATACGCTTCCGCTTCCCACTCCGTTAGGGCGAATATCCACCTTGCTTCCTCTATCCACTCCCTGCGTGTTAGGCTCTCCAATTTCCGGCCGTTTTTCTCTTCCCAGGCTAGAATCCTCTGTTTGCGTTCCTCTTCTAGTGTCATGATAATTGCATTTTAGATTTATAAAAAGTACTTTATCCAAATTTAGTCAATTATTGCAGATCTCAGATCATTAGAGTGGGAGGTTGTCGCAAGAGATTAAATATTTATATTTGAAAAGATTATGTATGCAATAGCAAAAATCAAATAGATGGGGTTTGTATGCAAATTTTATGCAAATGAAAAAGAGCCACAACTTTTTATCGCTGTAACTCTCTCATTTTTAAGCTCCTCGTCTAGGACTTGAACCTAGGACCCCCTGATTAACAGTCAGGTGCTCTAACCGACTGAGCTAACGAGGAATTTTATTCGCGTTTTGGGAGTGCAAATGTAAGTGGAATTTTATAAAAGTCCAAATCTTTATGTCAATTTTTTATAACTTTGCCTTTATATATTAGGCAATATGGATATACAGATGATTTCAGAGTTGCTCGTTGAGCTCATAATGGACAATGACAGGGTCTCCCTGCCCGGAATGGGCAGCTTTATTGCAGAGCCGGCTCCATCTGTATTTTCAGACAAGGCTACGGTTATACACCCTCCTTTTAGAAGAGTGATATTCAGAAGCAAAGAGACTTGGAACGATGGTTTACTTGAGGCAAAATATTCACAGCGCACAGGGGTGAAAGAGGATAGAGCAAGAGCATATGTTGCTCAATTCATCGCATCTCTTAGTTCAGAACTGGAGCTTAAGAAAAGGGTAGATTTCCCCGGGTTTGGTTATATGAGAATAAACGAAAGAGGGACTAACTCATTCATTATTGATAAAGAGTTGTTTATCAGCAAAGACTCCTATGGTCTGGAGCCTATAACCATAAAACTGCTTGAAAAACCGGGAACAGTAGAGAGCCTTAAAACAAGAAGGTTAAAGATTTATTCAGATGAGGATGTAATTAAAAGCCTCTCGTCAGAGAAGAGAGGCTTCAACCTTAAGTTCAAAATTCCAAAAAAGGCAATTAAATGGGCCCTTTTTGCTACAGGTCTGGCAACAATTGTAATCTTGATTGTGATGTTTGGAGACCAGCTCAAACCTGTTTGGGAGTATCTTCTTTACAGTAAAGAGGAGAGAGAGATTCTAAAATCAATCAAATAGCAATTTATCTTCCCCCTCTATAACCTCTTCCCTGAGTTCCTTTGCCGTTATTTGACCCTTGAGTATTACCGTTCTGAGTGCCGGTACATTCTCCGTTTCTGTTAACACTACCTCTCTGCGAACCCTCTCCTATCCGGTTCATTCTGTTTGTCATCTGCCCATTGTTTAGGTATCTGTATCTCTTACCCTGTTCAAACCCTTTAGCAATTATCTCACGATACTTCTCTTCGCTCATTATTTGTGCCTGATATGTACCCCCTAGTGATGTTATTTGTCTTACGGCTGCTTTCAGATGGTTTTCAGAAGCTTTTGCAAGATTTTCAATAACCAGAATTATATTAGGGTTAGAGATGTCTGCTAAAACCTCTGCATACGAAACAATATTCTCCTCTTCAATATATGCCATAACTTTAAACGCCTCCATTGCTGTTGAGCCAAGCCTAATCAACTCTCCATATTTAGCTTGTCTTACAGAATCTTCAAAACTGCCGTAATTGCCAACAGGGGGGAAGTCTATTTCATAATAACTAAAGAGTAGCTCTACTGCCCTTATATGGTTTGTCTCCGCCTTAGATATATTCTCAAAAGCCTTCAGTTTGTATTTATCAAAAAAAGCTTTATAGATATCTCTGGCTAACTTTTCGTCTTCTCTTACTGCAAAAATAAATTCAATTTCATCAGCAGTAAGATCTGCTGTAGTGTCAAATGGGGGTGTAACCCCTGACAGATTAAATGTACTTATGCCATCGCTCTTTACTTCAAGAACAGCAACCTCTTGTCCAGAGAGTAGAATATCTTCATTTTGATCAATAGAGGACAATTTTTCACACGAATACAGCATTAAGCTTGCTACTGACATAAGAAAAACCCTTATTAAAAAATTTGCTTTCATTTTTGTAATTAATTTTTGCGTTTATACTCTTTGACTATATACCGCATAAGTTAATTCTAACCCTAACTTTTTTAAAGAGTAATCTGAATAAAAACTGCGGGCGAAAAGGGTATTGCCTCTGCATAAATATTTGCAAGGGGCGACACAACACTACCCTGACCTTGACCACGCTGTTGTATTGGAATAACCTCAAGTGTTTTTTTGTTTTTTGTATTGAGAACATTTAGTATAGAGACACCTGTCATGAACTTAAATTTTTTAATCCGAAATTCATATGTCCCTGATATATCAAGCCGACTATAATAATCCGCCTCAACTGACGAATATCTCCCAGTACCAAAGAAGTCCCGGTATCCATCTCCATAAACAAACGTGGTACTAATATGAAAGGGTGATATGTTAAGGACGCCTCCTGCTTTAATTTCCATAGGATTGTACCTATAGTTAAGGGTTTCGGAATATATCTCTGACGCGAAAGAGTAAGTAAACGATGAAAAAAGCTGGCTACCTCCCTTTTCCCACTTTGCAAAAAGATCTGCTCCGCTGAATAATGACACTCCAGACAATACTGATGCTCCACTACTAGATCTAATAATTTGAGCAATGCCATTATTTCTTTTGTAATATCCCTCAAGCGACACAAATAATCTATTGTCACTCCAGCTAAAACCTGCCGTAAGATGAGTTGAAGAGACAACCGGAGTAGTGTTACTTCCAAATATCTTCCAAATATATAAAGGGGCTACCTCTTCGTATATTTCAGGAACCTTGCCAGAAAACTGGTTATATAGTCCAAATGCAGCAAAAGTTTTGAACCCATATCCTAGCTCTGCAACTAATGAAAATCTTGGCTGTAGATAAAAACGTCCAAGAAAGTAGTCCCCTCTTATGCCTGCCTTTAAAGTAGCACCTTTAAAAGCAAACTCCTGATCAGCATATAAAGAGGCTCTGTACTCCTCCCAAGAAGTTGTTGTATCGGAAATGTATTGCCTGAAGCCCTCCAGTGCCAATGTGAGTTTACCATTTTTAAAAAGCCCAAAATTATATATGCCCTTTAAGTATGACTCTGAAACATTTTGTTCAATCTTTATCTTATTATATCTCCATATATTGTTTCCTCTTGTTGTGATAAACTTTAGGCTCCTGTTTTCAAGTATAGAGTGCCCCGCCTGAAATAGAAAAGCTCCTCCCAATTTATTCCGAAGGTTAATTGATGCAGAGCCTACAAACTGCCTATTCTTTTCTGATGCATCCAACATTGCATCATCGTCGTTTAAACTGTAAGAAAAATTGTCTGCAGAACCCATAAGAGACAACCTGTAGTTAGCCCTGTCTGACACATACCCGGAAAATCTAACATTAGCATCCCTGAAAGAGTATTCCGGATAAATTTTTATGTCATCTCCTCTGGTGTTTTGCCGAAGTGAGACTGCAGAGAAGAGCCCATAAAATGTCTGCCTGTACGAGGCCATAAGATTGTTAGTTTTACTTATAGGAACTGAAGAAAATATATTCAGGGTTTGATTGTTTAAATTAAGCATTAACTCGGGTTTATCTAATCTTCCTGCGATACCGGTAATCTCTGCAATGGCACCTGTTTGATTTCCAAATTTTGGTCCATATGCCCCTTTATGCAGATTAATATCTTTAACAATAAAGGGATTTATAAGGCTTATTTGTTCATTGTATCCACTCATAGAGAAAAGCCTTGCTCCATCAAGAAACAGCGCACTTTCGCCAGGCTTACTACCCCAGACAAACAGCCCCCCCTGCTCACCTGTAGCTCTTACACCAGGCATCATTCTCATTAAATTAAAAACGGAATTATCCCCATTCCCAGGAAGGTATGCAGATACAACATGATTTATTTTAAATACAGCTGGTTCAGTCCCGCTCTGCATTGAATTTTCAATTTCAAATGCTTCCAGAACAGCTTCTCGTAAAAGTGTAGAGCCAGGAAGCAGGGATATGTTTACAATGGCCGGCAGATTTGACAATATTGTGTCTTTTTGAACATAACCCAAATAAGCAATTTTTAAGCTAGAGAAAGTTTGATTAACGGGGATGGAGAAATGACCGTCAGCATCTGTCAAATATCTTTTGTTTCCGCTAACTATCAATGCATAAGGCAAACCCTCTCCTGAATATTGATCATATATTCTGCCTGAAACTCTGAGATGTCCGTATGAAGGAATTATTACATAAACACCTTTGATTATCTTAATTTTGAATGGCAAACCCTGAAGAATATATCTTAGAGCATCTCCGCCACTGTTAAAAAGAGAATCTATAGAGATTGTATATTTATCTACCTCCCTCTGATCATATGAGAGCATTGTATTGGAGTTCTCAGACAAATAGCGAAGCGTCTCTCCCAGTGGTCTTGAGGATACATTTAAACGGATGCTCTGTGAAAAAGATTTTGAGTATCCGAATAGCAAAAGCATTATGATAAGTAGTGTTCTCGTAAGGAGCCTCATTTAATTATATATACTCCATCCTCTTTTTTCACAATATTTAATGAAAATGGCAAAGCCACTATCTCCATTACATCTTCTGGATTTGAGCTAAGTTCAAAACTGCCTGTATATAGAAGATTACTTTTGACTTCAATTATTATATCAATATTATACTGTCGTTCCAGCTCCTCTACAACATTTAACAAAGGCTCAGAAATAAAGCTGTACCTTCTCTCAACCCATTGAGACCTTATAACATCAGAATAGTTGGTTCTCTTTTCAAGCGTTTCTGAAACTGCCTCTACACTCTCTCCTCCTTTTATGATTTGAGGGTTTGATTTATCTGCATTTAAAGTTACTCTCACTATACCTGAAGAGCAAAATACATTTAAGCGACTTTCTCTTGAGTAGAGATTGAAGCTTGTTCCAAGAACTTCAATATATCCCGTGCCAGCATTTACTTTGAATGGTCTGCCGCTTGTAACTTCAAAAAAGGCCTCTCCGTATAGATTTACTTCCCTTACTGCAAACCAGAGTAAAGGTTTATAGCTAATCCTTGATTCTGCATTAAGAAACACAGAAGTCCCATCTGGGAGGAGGTATTTTAGGTGTTCAGCTCTCTCTGTATAAACATCTTTTGAATATAAGAATGGAACTAAAAGAATTGCCAGCAATGCTGCCGCCGCATAAAGATATGTTTTTCTGTGTGTGAAAAGCCCTCTATTTAAAGTTATATTCTTCTCTGGAGTAGATATATTTTTAAATATATCATCCCATATCTCCTCTTTGGAGTGTCTCCATACAGGATCAACTTTAAACTTCTTTTCCATCTCTCTTCTTGCTAGTTAATTAACCCTTTTTTTAATATATCAAGAGCTCCGCTTATTCTCTTTTCGACGGCCTTCACTGAGATCCCTAATCGTTCTGAAATCTCTTCATACTTTAATTCCTCTTCCCTGCTCAACAAAAAGGCTGACCTTCTTTTCTCTCCCATTTTTATAAGAGCTTTGGCATATCTTTTTTTAAGATCTGAATACTCTGATTCAACTAATGGGTCTGACTCATTATTTACCAGTTTAATTGAGTTGATAAATTTTTGTTCAGTTTTTTTCCTTCGGAATCTGCTCACAATCATATCAGAGGCAATTTTGTAGAGCAAAGCTCTGTCTTTTAGAGGGTCTAATGCCATACCCCTCTCCCACACCCTTGCAAAAAGATCCTGTGCTGTATCCGATGCTAGTTCAGAATCGCCGCATCTGTAGTACAGATATCTTCTTATTGGATCAAAATGAAGATCAAAAAGAATTTTAAACTCCTCCTTGCTCAATTTAAAACTAGCTTTGTTTATATACCGAATTAAATAAGATTTACCCTACCATCCTTTTTCTGAATTGGCCAGGAGTTGTTCCGGTCTCTTTTCTAAAGGCACGCAGTAGTGAATTCACAGAGGCAAAGCCTGATTCCTCAGCTATATACTCAAGTATATGATTTTCATCAGAGAGAAGAAGCTTTTTTGCATATTCAACTCTGTAGTGATTAACGAAATCTGTGAAAGTTGTATTGTAAACTACATTTACAACAGATGAAACATAGGAACGGTTTGTCCCAAGCTCCATTGAGACATCTGTAATCCTAAGGTCTCTTCTGCGGAATATCTCCTTCTCTCTGAAAAGAACCAGAAGCTCTCCCTTTATTTTATCTCTTGTCTTTTCCTGAATCCCTTTTGAACATTCATTTTGCTCCTCTCTGCCTTCTGGCTTAGCCTCATGTGACTCTTCATTAAAATCCAATACTGAAAACCTTTGTATATACCCTGTGTGGCCTATATAAAATAGCATTAATGAAAATGCAAAAGATGGCATCATTAACAGCAATGAAGATTCCGAAAAGTAGTCCCTCCCTATTATTCCCGCTGAAACAGAGAGCAAGCCGGTAAAAAAAAGAAGAAAAAGCATCCTGTTGAGCCAATCCAACTCTCTCCCCTCAGTTGAAGAATAGTACTCATTTATTCTCTTATGATAGTTTCTTATAAGCCTGCAGCCATAAACTACAACAAGGGGAACCTGCACGACAAAAATTAGTCTTACAATTTTTCCTGCAATATCAACAAGTCCCTGAGCAAAGAGATGAGCCAGTATAACCAAAAGAGATCCAATCAGAGTGGGAATAAATATATTTAAATTTTTCAGAGATAACAGAGGCTCCTTAGCGAGAGATTGTATATAGAGATAGAACAGAGGATATACAGAAAGCATCGCAATTGAATAGAGAGAATCAATTACCGAGTAAATCCGGGAATAACCATAAAAATAGACCGAATGGGAAAAATATAATATGGTAGAGACCCCCATAAAGATCAGAATCAACTTCTGAGGCAATTTACTGCGCTTTAAATCCGCCGCCATAACAGCCGTCCAGAAGAGGCATACAAAAAAGGGCAGCAGGGTTACAATATCTCTAAACATAGGGCTATCTTTGTCCTTCCAAATATAAAAAATAAAACGGTAAAAAAGAATGATGGCAGGTACAGAAAACTAACCCCCAATTTTCCATACCTGCCATCGCAGTGACTTTTGCAACCACTTTTGTAATACAAATATAAAAATATTTTTAAACATTTATAATAAATTTATCTTTTTTTGCAGTAATCTGTGACCTTTTTTTAACATTTCGTTACTATTAATAAGTTTTGACAAAAAACCGATATTTAGAAAACCTTAAGATTGCAGCACCAGTGATTCTGTCACTGGCCGGTCAGTCTGTTGTACAGATTGCAGACAGCATTATGGTGGGCCGGACAGGGGCTACCCCACTGGCAGCAGTCTCATTTGCCGGAGCTATAATAACAAATGTCATGGTAATAGGGCTTGGACTGACTATTGGACTAACTCCAATAGCTGGGATGCACTGGGCCAGAAGTGAATTTAAAAGGGTATCAGGTTATTTTCAAAACTCCCTCTCTGTGAACCTCATTTTTTCACTGCTCCTGGTTATGCTTCTTTTTGCCATTGCCCCGCTTATGCCTCACCTGGGGCAGCCTACAGAGGTGACATCCATAGTTTCAGGATACTATATGATGGTGTCTGTGTCACTTATACCTATGATGATCTTCCTTACCGGCAAACAGTTCCTTGAGGGGATAGGCAATACTCACTTATCAATGTATATTACTCTGTTTGCAAATGCTCTAAACATTTTGCTAAACTATCTTCTGATTTATGGTAAAGGAGGGTTTCCTGAAATGGGAATTGACGGTGCAGGACTTGCAACACTGATATCAAGGCTTATAATGCCGATTTCTCTTTTTGCGGCCATAAACAGAAAGGACACATATATGCGGTTCATCAGGATGTTCAGTAAAGAGAACTTTTCGCTTAGGGAGCATCTCCATCTGATAAGGATAGGTCTTCCAATTTCAGGGCAAATGGTAATAGAGTTCTTCTCACTTAGCGCAATTACATTTATGATGGGTTGGTTGGGCACCAAATCTCTAGCAGCCAATCAGATTGTACAGACAATGATAAATTTCACCTTTATGATTGCAAACGGAGTTGCAGCAGCCTCCACTATTCTGGTCAGCCATTCAATCGGAACAGGAGATATGAAGGGCGCCAAAAGAAGAGGCTTCGCCGGTATAAGGCTCTCTGTCGCAGTTATGGGAGTGGCCTCCCTTACCTTTTTACTTTTTGGACGGGAGATATCATCATTATTTACTACAGATCCGGAGGTTGTTACTATAGCAGTAAAAATATTCTATGTTGTTGTCTTTTTTGAAATCTTTGACGGGCTTCAGGTAACCGCTCTTGGTGCATTGCGAGGGCTGGCAGACACTGGCAAGCCAATGTTCATCGCAATATTTTCATACCTCTTCATTTCTGTTCCGGTGGCCTATTTTGCCGGTTTTATCCTTAATTTTGGAGAGATGGGACTTATGTCTGGTTTTGCGTTCGGATTACTAATTGCCGCAATACTTTTCATAAGAAGATTCTCACTCCTCACAAAATAATTCATTATTTTTGGAGTATGAAAAAGGCATCCCGTAAAGGCAGCAGGCTAAGGCTCTTTATTTTTGCATCTGCTGCAGTAATTATCTTAACCGTATCACTTGGAATTAACAGCATCCGAAACTCCAAAGAAGAGATTGATGAGCCTCAGGAGCTATCTCTCAATTTACTCATAACCAACGAGCTAAACGATCTGGAAGAGACTAGAAAACTAGACAGTCAGATAGAACGCTTTATGAGAGAGTGGCAGCTTAGAGGTGCCTCGCTTGCGGTGATGAAGGATGAGAAACTGATTTACTCAAAAGGGTATGGGTGGGCAGATGAGGAGATGGGAGTTAGAATGGAGCCGAGCCACATTCTAAGGATTGCATCCCTGTCAAAACTTATAACTGCTGCAGGGATCATGAAACTAGCTGAGGATTCTATCATTTCTCTTGACAGTAGAATATTTGGTAAAGGTGGCCTTCTACCATTCCCGGCAGACGAGGATATTTCAGACCCCAGGATAAGAAGGATAACCGTTGAACATCTGCTAAGGCATAGAGGAGGCTTTACTCTCAGAGCCGGTGACCCTATGTTCAGTACTAAGCTTATGTCCTCAAGATTAAGAATTGACAGTGTGCCCTGTAATGACCAGATAATTGAGTATTGTGCCTCTCGCAGACTTGGATTTGACCCGGGAAACGGAACACGATATTCAAATCTTGGATATGTTATATTATCAAGAGTTATTGAGGAGGTTACAGGAATGAGCTATGAAGATTACATAAAAAATGAGATCCTTAAGCCGGCAGGTATTGTTGATATGCATATTGCAAACAACTATTATGAAGAGAGATATCCTAATGAAGTCAGATATTACGAACCATCTAACGAGCCACTTGTTGAGTCTTATAATGGAAGCGGGCAAATGGCACAAAGGTGCTATGGCGGCAATAACATAAAGGCTTTGCAAGGCGCCGGAGCCTGGGTTGGCTCCCCATCTGAAATTCTGCTCTTTGTGGCTTCAATAGACGGAAAAAGTGGTGTCGCTGATATTCTTTCAAATGAGAGCATTAGAATCATGACCTCAAGCACCTCTCAAACTCTTCCTATAGGCTGGGCCAAAGCAACGTCATCGGGGGAATGGTCCAGAACCGGAACACTCTCCGGTTCTAGTGCACTTCTTAAGTATCAGAAAAACGGAATCTCCTGGATACTTGTAACCAATACAAGTTCATGGAAAGGGGCTACATTTCCCAGACAGATAGACAGACTCATAAAAAATGGTCTCAACAGAGTATCTGAGTGGCCAGAGAGAGATCTGTTTGAACTTAGAATTCTACAGTAATACCTATTGATGGAAGAATAGTACCTTCTGTAAGAGCAATTCTCTTCATCTCATACCTCTGCTCACCTCTTGGTGCATCAGGATTAACTATGCGTCCTGTACTTACCAATACATCCCCTGTCTTATAGTCAAAATTGGTTACATTCTGGACATCAAGATAAAGTTTAAGAGCAAACTTTTTGAAAAAGAACTCCTTGTCAACCCTAACATCCAACTGATTGAATATACCAAGATACTGAGAGTTATATAGTGAATAATCAGGATAGGCTCTCCCCGATGCATCCCACGCCACTACTAGTGAAGATTTATCTTCATCAAGAGGGGTGTATGGAGTACCTCCGGAATATCTGTATTTTACACCAACATAGAAGTCAAGAGGCAACTTGTAGCCGGCAGAGAGAGTCAATAGCCTTTTGTTATTCCATGTTCTTGCAATCCAGCTGTCATCCACTCCTCTGTACTGACTTTTAAAGAGAGTAAGAGAGCCAAGAAGATTTAACCTGTCTGCCAAAAACCATCTGGCAGAGAACTCAACTCCATAAGATCTGCTCTTTAAGGTTGATGTTATCTCTTCGTTTCCGGAGACACCATAATTAACACCTTTTCCCTCAACAGGAATCTCATCTCTTACAGACCACATACCATTGAAATTACTTCTGTAGAATAGCTCAGCTGCAAGCTGCACCCCATTACTGTTCCTGTAGTCAAGACCGGTAGTAATCTGATCAGATCCAATATACTTAAGGTCTTTGTTGACAAGCTCGCCCTGTGAATCTCTAAAACCTAATGCAGTAAATGGAGGAAGCTGATAGTACCTTCCTGCACCCGCATTAAGATAAAGGTCCGGGAAGATCTCGTATGACAACGAAAGTCTTGGGGAGAACTGTTTGAAAATATTTGCCATCTCATTTGAATATGAGTTCCCGTCAAATCTAACACCAAGATTTGCAGTAAATCTCCTATCAGGGGATGTATAGTTTGCATTAGCAAATGCAGAGTATTTAAGGAAACTTAAGTTACTGTTGTAATCTATGGTTACAGGATTTTGCAGAAATATTTTCTGATATGTATTGTTTGAGTATAGCGGGACCTCTATTCCAACACCTGATATAACTCTGAAATCCCCAAACCTAACAAGATTCTCTGCTCTGAATTTAGTCTCCTGCTCAACAGATCTGTACTTCAAAGAGAGGTTATCCTCAGAGGATTCATCGTTATTTGCATATTTAGTATTTCTGTTATTAAGATAACTCTGGCTGAGGAACAGGCTTAGATTATTAGCCCCGTAATAGTATCTGTAAACCAGACCTGTAGTAAATACTTCCTGTTGTATTACAGGCAGATATGCCAGTATATACTCATTTGACTCCTTCCCGCCGGTATCTTTATTGAGAGTCATATCATCAATTCCTCCCAATGCGAGGAATGTTAGTTCATGTTTATTATTAAAACGTGTTTTAAGTTTAACCTGCATATCTGTGAATGTGGGAAGAAATGGCAGATTAATTGCTTTAAAAAGAAACTGAAGATATGATATCCTGGCCGAGACAAGATAATTTGTCCTCTTTGTCAAGTGACCATTTGAGCTAAAGCCCGCTTCTGAAGCACCAACAGTAAATTTGTAAGTATTGTTGAGCGGATCACCATCCTTTAGCTTAAAGTCCAGTACCGAGCTTATTGCCCCACCTCTTGCCACAGGAAAGGAGCCACCATAAAAATCAACTTCTCGGATGAACTCTGCGTCAATGATACCTACAGGCCCTCCCGAGGAGCCCTGTGTGCTGAAGTGGTTAATTGAGGGAACCTCAATTCCGTCAAGAAAATATTTATTTTCTGCAGGTCCGCCTCCTCTGACAAGAATATCATTTCTAAATCCTCCTCCGGCAACATTCCCTACTCCCGGAAGAGAAGCTACGACCCTGGATATATCTCTGTTTGCTCCCGGGTTTCTTTCAATTTCCTGAATACCGATAGTCCTTTGCGAAAGAGGTGTCTCAGGTATTCTTCTAAATGGATTAGCCTTAGGCTTTACAGTAGCCGCAGCAAGCAAAACACTCTCCTCCTCAAGTTCAATATTTAGAAAAGACCCCTTTATAGAGAGCATCATCTCTTCTGTAATAAACTGATTGTATCCGAGCAAGTCCACTCTCAGCCTGTATGCTCCCGGAGGCAAATTATCAATGGCAAACCTACCCAAAGAGTCTGTTATTGCGTATTTGCTACCCTGAAAAACAGAGACAGTTGCAAAAGAGACCGGCTCCCTTGTAAGCTTATCAATTACCACACCTCTTATTGAATAATCAAGAGCAAATATTTGGCTATATGATAACAGAGAAAATAAAACAGCTAAATAAACAAGTCTTTTCATTTTCATTATTTTATCTAAATAAATTTTACAGAGAAACAATTGCCAGTCAAAAATGTTTACTCTTTCATCTCACATATAAACCCTTTCAACCATATTTTTACGCCTTTAATTACATTTGAATATATTTTTGCAAATTCATAATTTTAAATTAAAACATAATGAACTGTAAATATTTGGTATTATTAAGCGCAACTCTCCTTTTGTATAGCATTGGCAGGGCACAGGGACCTGAATTAGATTTTTTTTATAGTAGCAGTACAGAGATCCCATGGTCTGACTCATATATCAAATTTAAAAGTGGCAGCAAGATGAGATTTGGATTTTTCCCGCTAGCTTCTGCTAAAAGCGCACCTTTTGGGACAGATGGTTACAATAAAGACGTCAACATAGATAAGGCCCTTATCTTTCTTCCCTCAGTTAATCACAGAGAGGGTTTCTATGGAGAAGACCTGGAGATAAAGGACCGTTTTATATTATATTGTCCGGATTTTGAAAAAATAGCAGGCAACAATTCGAATTTAAACGATAATATTAATACTTTAATAGCTGAAGGGGTTGCCGGGATTGCTCTCTTTTCAGATGAAGAGGAGAGTCCGATAATAGATCTTGAGGGAATAAAGTTCCATAACAGTGAGATTCCTATTATTGCAATTAGCAGATCAACAGCCCACAAGCTACTTAATGCTGGAGGATACTATCTTGAATCTGTTTACAACAATTTAAAATTGGGAAAACTACCAACATTGAAAGATCCTATCTATAATATTTCAATTTCATTTACAGGAAAATTCTGTGATCTTCAGACTGAACACTGCACAATCAGATTTAACAAAGAGAGACTTGACAGTTTATCAGTTATAGCAATTTCAAATAATAATGAGCGAGCCTTAAGTTTTCTCTATAACCTTTTTTCAGAATTAAATCCATTAAAGGAGAGGCAGCTAATAACCTATTTCTCTGACTATGATGAAAAATTGTTCTACACAAATCACTGGGGTAAAGGTTTAGCAGCAGGAAAGGCCGGCATTTTTTCAATATATGATAATACATCAGATGACTATGCATTGGCCGTACACGAGCTTACTCATATTATGTTTAACACAAACTGGGGAAGACAAACCTCTTTTCTAAATGAAGGAATTGCAATGTATGCTGAGTCTGTTTCAGTTAATTCAAGTGAGAGTAACAGAATAACCAGGAATTTTTTAGAAAGAGGATTACTGCTGCCTCTTGAAAAGCTAACAAAACTCCAGATAGGTGCTGACAAAGATTTTACACAAATGGGATATGCAGCATCTGGTTCCTTTGTTGATTTTTTAATAAATCGCTATGGACTTAAAAACTTCCATAAACTATGGATGTCCGGAGAGCAATGGAAAACAATATATGGCAAAGAGTTAGCCACCCTTGAAAAAGAGTGGCACAATTTTATTTTTGAAAAAACTGATTTACTGAAATAACTCGCCAGCCATCAGGTGAAGAGTAATTTCAGAAATTTTTGCCTGATAAATAGCGTTCAGTCTTCTGTCTGAAGTATTGAGATATGATAACTGAATATCCCTGAACTCAATTCCTGACAAAGAGCCAAGTCTGTATCTCTCTCTGGCAGCCTCCAGATTAAGGAGTGCCGCCGCTTTGCTCTCCTCTTCAAACTCAATCATCCTTAAGTGGTTCTGATAAATATTATACAATTGCTGTATTTCGCTCAGCAACTCCTGCCTTGCACTCTCAAAAGATAATCTTGCATTCTCCTGTAGAATTTTGGCGTTCTTAACTCTTCTGTTTATCTCATTTCCCGAGAAAACAGGAACAGATAAGGAAAAACCCCAGTTTAATCCGTTAGACTCGTTATACCTTGACGGATAGTATCCGTTTTGATTTAAATTGTAGTTGTAGCCGGCAGAAAAATCTAAGCTTGGGTATCTTGAGGCTTGAGCAATTTTTGTATCTAGCCTGGCAACCTCCTCCCCAGCCTGAAGAGCCAGAAGGGATGTATTGAACTCCTCTGCATTATTAATAAGGTGTTTAACATCAAGCTGAGGTTCCGGAATAATTGTGTCATTTATTGAATACTTTGAGTCTAGTGGAATATTCATAAGCCTGAACAGCTCAATGTATGCATTTTTCAGATTCTCTGTTGCAAGTAACAATGATGAAGAGTCACTGTTAAGATATATTTTAGCCTGCATCTGTTCAAGTCCGGATCCACTGCCGATATTGTACTTTACCAGTGCCTGCTCATACCTCTCTCTGGAGATTGAAACAACTTCATTGAGAAGATTGAGCCTGTTCTGCATGCTGATAATGTTATAGTACTGTGCAGAGATCCTCATCACAAGGTTCTCAGCAACTGATTTAAAGTTGTACTCCCCCTGCCTGAGTAACTCCTGTTGCTTCTCTCTTGTTGCAAACATAGAAAAACCATCGAATAGCCGCCAGTTAAGATTTGCTCCGTTTATAACAGAGTTTCCAGATGAAGTACTTCTGACTCTCTCTCCGGTTTCATCTATATTTCTCTGAACACTATTGTTTGAAGATTGTCTGGAGCTTACGGAAAATGTCGGCAGAAAGGGGGCCAGAGTAACATTATTTCTTGTTATTTCAAGATTATTCCCGGAAATAATAATTGAATAGTTTGACTCCAGAGCCCGAGCAATACACCCCTCAAGTGTTAGCGATTCCGTAATATTGCTGCTTTGTGCCTGAAGAGTATTTACGGTACAAAAAAGCGTAACTGACAGTATGTATGTTTTAAGTTTAATTCTCATTGCTCTTAATATTTGTTGATGAAGAGATATATGAATACATGGCCGGGATGATATAGAGGGTAAACAGAGTTGAAAATATCAAACCTCCGGCAACTGCAACACCCATAGATATTCGGCTCTCTGCTCCAGCTCCGGTGGCAAATACCATTGGAAGGATACCCAGTATGGTAGAGAGACTTGTCATAAGAATAGGTCTGAACCTTGATGCTGCCGAATCTTTTATGGCAGCAAATTTATCAAGTCCTGCCAGTTTTCTCTGATTTGCAAACTCTACCATTAGTATTCCGTTCTTAGAAACAAGACCTATCAGCATTATTAATCCTATCTGACTGAAGATATTCATTGTTTGCCCGTATAGTTTCAAAGAGAGCAGGGCACCAAAGAGGGCTAAAGGTACAGTGAACATAATTATCAGAGGGTCTCTGAAGCTCTCAAACTGAGCTGACAGTACAAGATAGATCAACACAAGAGCCAGAAGAAAAGCAAACAGAAGACTTGATGTACTCTCCACAAAATCCTTGGACTGACCGGAGAGTGTTGTTGTAAAGTTATCCGGGTTAAGAACCCTTTCCGCAATTATATCCATCTCTTCAATTCCCTGTCCCAGAGTGTATCCCTTTGCCAGAGCTGCAGAAACTGTAGCGGAGACAAATCTGTTGTAGCGATACAACTGAGGAGGCATACTACTCTCCTCCATAGTTATAAGATTGTCCAGCTGAATTAGCTCTCCGGCATCGTTTCTGACATATATATTGGCAAGATCCACCGGCTTGTTCCTCATACTTTGGTCTATCTGGCTCATTATCTGATACTGCTTTCCATTCCTTATAAAGTAACCAATCCTCTGTTCGCTCATTGAGAGCTGAAGTGTCTGGGCTATATTCTGAATGGAGACCCCCATCAATGATGCCTTGTCTCTGTCAATATTGATACTTAGCTCTGGTTTGGTAAATTTCAGGTTAATATCAGAATTTGAGAAAACTTCGCTTTGGGCAACCTCTGACATAAAAAGCGGAATAATGTTTTTCAGTGAATCCAGATTCTTAGCCTGAATCACATACTGTACAGGCATACCTCCTCTTCTTCCACCAAAAGTCTGCTGTTGATTTACAAAGCTTCTTGCACCGGTTAGTCTTGCCACCTTTGGCGAGAGCTCATCTGCAATCTCCTGCTGACTTCTCTCTCTTGACAGTGGATCCACCAGTGAAATAGAGAAGTTTGAGCGGTTTCTTCCCCCCATACCCACCATCTGTAGTATATTTTCAGCCTCAGGGACTTCGTTTCTTACAACATTATAAAGTTCGTCTGTGTAGTTGAGCATATAATCAAATGTAGCACCCTCCTGGGCTGTGCTTGAAACATTTATCATAGAACGATCCTCAAGGGGAGCCATTTCAGAAGGTATGGTTGACCAGAAATATCCGATAACTCCGAATGCAGCTACCAAAAACAGGATTGCCATCCACCTTCTTCTCATAAATTTTTCCAGTGATGATGTATATATGGAGTTAAGGCGTACAAAAAATGGCTCACTCCATCTGTAGAACCTGTTCTCCTTAGAATCCATTTTAAGTAGCTTACTGGATATCATAGGAGTAAATGTCAATGCCACAAAACTAGAGATCATAACTGCGCCGGCAATTACAATTGAGAACTCCCTGAAGAGTCTGCCTGTTACCCCTTGCAAAAAGACAATGGGAAAGAATACCGCAACCAGTGTAACTGTAGTGGCAATAACGGCAAAAAATATCTCTTTGGAACCCTGGATTGCTGCCTCTTTAGGAGGAACACCCCTCTCAATCTTGGTATAAATGTTCTCCATCACCACGATTGCATCATCCACAACAAGTCCTATTGAGAGAACAATAGCGAGAAGTGTCAGTATATTTATTGAGAATCCGGCAATATACATTATGAAAAAAGCACCAATAACCGATATTGGAATTGCGATTATTGGAATAAGCGTCGTTCTCCAGTTCCTTAAAAAGAGGAAAATAATAAGGATTACAAGGAGAAAGGCCTGAAGAATCGTTAACTGTACCTCGCTGATTGAGTCACGAATAAAGATAGTGTTATCAAATCCTACACCCACCTCAATATCATCCGGTATCGTCCTCTTCAACTCCTCAACAACTCTTTTGGCCTCGTCAACTATGTTTATATAGTTTGCACCCGGCTGCGGAACAAGAACACATGAGACCATTGGGACTCCATTTCTCTTTAGAATTGATCTTGTATTTTCAGCATCCACCTCAGCTGAGCCGATATCAGAGAAACGAACAATTCTCTCACCGCTTCTGGCTATAATCAGGTTGTTAAAATCCTCAATTGTTCTTAGTCTGCCGAGAGTTCTTACAGTAAGCTCCATTGTTGAGCCCTCAACCATTCCGGATGGAAGCTCAACATTCTCTCTGGAAACAGCCTGTCTCACATCCAGAGGGGTTATTTTATATGCTGCCAGAAGTATAGGGTCCATCCTCATCCTCACTGAATACCTCTTTGATCCCCAAACGCCAACTGAGCTCACTCCGCTTATAGTCTGGAGTCTCTCCTTAAAGTTAACCTCGGCATACTCACTAAGGTCAATGATATCCCTTGACTCACTCTGAAGTGTAATCGTAAATATTGGCTGAGCATCTGCATCTGATTTCTCAACCACAGGTGGGTCAACATCCTGAGGAAGCCTCCTCATCGCTCCTGAAACTTTGTCTCTCACGTCATTAGCAGCGGTCTCAAGATCCACCTCCAGATTAAACTCTATGTTAATTGAGCTTGAACCATCTCTGCTGGTGCTTGAGATTGCCCTGATTCCCGGAATACCGTTAACAGCAGCCTCAAGAGGTTCAGTAATCTGAGTCTCTATCACATCTGCGTTTGCACCCGGAAAGGAGCACCTGACAGAGATTACAGGATTATCAACACTTGGATAATCTCTGACACCAAGCGAAGTATATCCTATCACCCCAAAAATAACTATCAGGAGGCTCATTACGGTGGCAAGCACCGGTCTCTTTATTGTAGTAGTACTTATACTCATCTTCAGTTCATTATTGATTGAGGTGAAACCTGAATTCCCGGGCGAAGCTGCATCAGACCCGTAGTAATAACCGTATCGCCCCTTTGCAGACCGCCTAATATTTCAAGCATGTCCGCAGTCCTTGTTCCCGACTGAACCTGAACAAGCTCGGCCTTGCCCCCTCTGAGCACCCATACTGAGCGCCCCTTTACATCGGGCACAACCGCCTGATTTGGAACATATATATTATTTGCCCCTTCTGATGTTGAGAAAGAGACCTTTGCAGACATCCCAGGCTTGAGCCTCATCCCGCTGTTTATATATCTGGCTCTTAGCATAAGAGTTCTAGTTTTTATATCAACCTGTGGATCTATAGCATATACACTAGCTCTGAAAACACTGCTTGTCCCCTCAACGGTGAAGGTAACCGATGATCCGCTCTTAATGTCATTAATATACTTCTCAGGTATTGCAAACTCAAGCTTGAGATTCGCAACATCTACAAGAGTTGAGATTTTTGTATTTGGCTGAAGAAACGCACCAAGGCTTACATCACGAAAACCTACCACTCCGTCAAAAGGGGCTCTGACCTTCATCTTCTCGATCCTGATTTTTAGCTGCTCAATATCCTGTTTAAGCACATTGAACTCTGTAAGAACCTTGTCGTAATCTTCCCGGCTTACAGCATCCCTCTCAAGCAATATCTTCTGACGCTCCAGTCTCTGCTCTATCAGCTTATACTGATACTCAGCCCTCACAAGCTGAGCTACAAGTTCGTCGTCATTCAGTCTGACCAAAATATCACCCCTATTCACCAACTCCCCCTCTCTGAAATTTATCTCAGTAACCCTTCCCGAAAGTTCGCTTACAACATCAACCCTCTCATTAGGAGTAAGTGTGCCTATAGCCAATCTACCCTCATCCGCAGTCATATACTCCGCTATAAAGACCGATACAGGCAGAACCCTTCCGGCTCCCCCGCCTCTGTTGCCCTGTGGAGTCTGTGTGGAAGCTCCACCATCGTTGATTACAGGTTTGTTGAAAATCTTGTTGTAGCCTATCAGAGATAGGGCAAGAACTGCCGGAATGGCTGCGTAAAGAGTGTACTTCTGTCTCTGTTTCATCAAAGTAAAATTTATTTTACTTTGACCATTGAGGCGACAAAAAGTTTAAAATGCTATGAGTATATTTGCAGTAAATGACAAAAAGATTCAGAAAACTTCTAAACAGTGAGTTGGGCAGAGCCTCCGGAGAGGAGTTCTCCTGCTTGAGCAAAATGGCTGTAACTCTGGTACTTGACAATATCAGAAGTCAGCATAATATTGGAGCTGCCTTCAGAAGTGCCGACGCCTTTGCTGCAGAGAGAATTTTTCTGTGCGGGATATGTGCAACTCCTCCGTCGGCAGAGATTCATAAATCTGCACTTGGTTCAGAGAATACAATCCCATGGGAATATTGTGAGGAGACAACCGATGCTGTTAACAGGCTCAGGAGCGAGGGATATGAAATTATATCCGTAGAGCAGACTGAAAATTCAACAATGCTGAACAGTATAGAACTTTGCAAAGAGAGAAGATATGCACTGGTCTTTGGTAACGAGGTTAAAGGGGTCAATCAGGAGGTGATTGACCTGAGCGACTCTGTTCTGGAGATACCGCAGCACGGAACAAAACATTCAATAAATGTATCTGTCAGTATTGGTGTTGTACTATGGGAGTTTTCCAAAATCATCGGGAGGAATCAGAAATGATGTGCGACCCGCTAAAAAGAGCAATAACATACCTTAGGATATCCGTTACAGACAGATGCAACCTAAGGTGCACATACTGTATGCCTCCTGAAGGGGTGCCACTTGTTGACCATAGTGAGATTCTGACATTTGATGAGATTGAGGAGTTTACAAGAGTTGCTGTCTTAAAAGGGGTCAATAAAGTAAGAATTACAGGCGGAGAACCGCTTGTAAGGAGAGGAATAACTGAACTTGTCCGCAGATTGGCCTCAATTAAAGGAGTAACAGATCTCTCTATGACCACTAACGGACAGCTGCTCTCTCAGTTAGCCGGGGAGCTGGCAGAGGCAGGCCTGATGAGAATTAATATAAGTCTTGATACAACAGACCCCGACAAATACAGGGAGATTACCAGAGGAGGAGATATCAACAGGGTATTTGAGGGGATAGAGGCGGCAAAAAGCGCAGGACTGATCCCGATTAAACTGAACTGTGTGGTTAAGAGCGACAGAAAAGAGCCGGATGCAGAGAGTGTTAAGAGGTATGTAGAGGAAAAGAACCAAGGCAATGAGTCCGGAGATGAGGGGAGTAGATGGATAGAGGTTAGATATATAAAGATGATGGATCTCCATACAGGCTCTTTTGGGATAGTTGACGGCGGAGATGGCGGAGACTGCCCAAGGTGTAACAGAATCAGGCTTACAGCCAACGGGTTGGTAAAGCCCTGTCTCTTCAATGACCTTGGTTATAGCGTGAGAGAATACGGCTTCGCCAAGGCTCTTGATTTGGCAATTATGAACAAGCCGGAAAAAGGCTCCCATAATGATACAGGCAAATTCTATAACATAGGGGGATAATAAATCAAACAAAGGCGGATAATAAATCAGGAGGATGATTATGTCAGACAATAAGAGTTCAAAAACCGAAAAGAGGCTTACCCATACAGATGAGAGGGGGAGGGCAAATATGGTGGATGTAGGGAATAAACCAATATCGGCAAGAATAGCAACAGCAAGGGGAAGGATATTACTCTCTTCTGAAACCATATCCCTCATCAGGGAGAATGGTCTGAAAAAGGGAGACCTGCTGACAGTGGCCCAGATTGCCGGAATTATGGCCGCAAAAAAGACCTGTGAGTTGATACCACTCTGCCATCAGCTAAATCTTAGTAAGGCCGATGTTAAAATCACCGTAGAGGATGACGGGGTGACTGCCGAGGGGTTCGCCTCCTGCAATGGCAATACCGGAGTAGAGATGGAGGCACTGACTGCTGTATCGGTAGCGCTGCTTACCGTTTACGATATGTGCAAGGCAGTGGATAAAAATATGGTAATTACTAACATTGAACTCCTCTCAAAGAGCAAAGAGGAGATTAAATAGAAAAGAGAGCCAAAAATGGAACTTGAGATAATTTCAGTAAATATATCAGAGAAAAAGGGGGAGATCAAACTTCCCGTTGAAACTATCAAACTTACCCCGGAGGGAATCCCGGGAGATGCCCACGCCGGCAAGTGGCACAGACAGGTGAGTCTGCTTGGAAAAGAGAGCTTTGAAAAGTTTTCTGCCATAACCGGCAGGGAGTTCAAATGGGGAGAGTTTGCCGAGAATATTACTACCAAAGGGATGGTTCTTAACGAGATGATGCCCGGAGACCAGCTTATGAACGACACAATCCAGATGGAGGTTACCCAGATAGGAAAAAAGTGCCACGGCGATGGGTGTGCAATATTTCGTGACACCGGAGCCTGCATAATGCCTAAAGAGGGGATTTTCGCAAGGGTTCTTAAGGGTGGCGAGATGAGGGTCGGGGACAAACTCACCTACAAAAAGAAGATATGGAGCGCAGGAGTCATCACACTCAGCGACAGAGCATACGAAGGTGAATACAAAGACCTCAGCGGCCCTCTTGCAGAGGAGCTAATAGGCAAATGGTTTTGTGAAACTAAACGGAGCATTTCATGCGACTACAAATTACTGCCGGATAATCCTCAAATGCTTGAAACCGAAATCAGGAGAATGGTTTCAGAGGGACACGAGATAATTATCACCACCGGCGGGACAGGAATCGGCCCGAGAGACTTTACTCCTGATGTTGTTAAGCCACTACTGGACAAGGAGATTCCCGGAATTATGGACTACATAAGGTTAAAATATGGGGCAGAAAAACCAAACGCCCTTCTTAGCAGAAGCATTGCGGGCGTATCCGGCAAATCACTCATATTTGTTTTGCCCGGCAGCGTTAAGGCTGTAAAAGAGTATATGTCCGAGATTCTGCCCATGCTCAACCACCTCTTTGCGATGATGAGCGGGATTGATTCGCACTAGTTTTCTATCCCAGGGGTAGAAAACTACACACGAGCAATGGCAAGGAACAGAGCGTGAAGTATGATTGTTACCGCAATCCACAGCCTCTCGGCACTCTCTCCCCTCATCCCAAAGAATCTGTACTCAAGAGCATTATGAGGACAAGCTGTAAGGCAGTCACCACAATAGGTACAACCATTACCAATAACAAGCCTTCCTTGAGAATCCCTGTTCATAGCAGCATAGTTGCAGGCAGGAATACACTTCATACAAGATGTGCACTCGCTCCTCTTTACGTCAAACCTGAAAGGAGAGAGATATTTCATAAAATTCACAACCGTCCCCACCGGACACCACACAGTACAGTGAGCCATAATTCCACGCCTCATAGAAATCAACAGAATAATCAACAGACCAATAGCGAAGAAGAGTATCGCCCAAAGTGCTGCAGTGTCCTGAAAGAGGCTTATGACACCATCGCCGGTTCCCCTCATAAGCCGAAGTACTAGTGCCACCGCCCCAACAGCCATCAGCACCCCAACCCTAAGTATCGGTTTCCATCTCCACATCCAATCCCTGAACACCCTTCTTTTAGAACCATTTCCGGCTCTCTTTCGCTTTGCCCCCACCCTTGCCGCAGCAGAGTCAAGTGCCCCAAAATAACACAAATGGCTGCACCAGGCAGGACCAGCAAGCAGAATGGCAGAGAAAAAGAGAATCGGCATAAACCAGGAGCTGAACCGATATACAGGCCCGGCAACAATCACCGCCGGAATAGGCAGATGCAGCTTTCCCGTCATCAGAAATAATGAATCACCAAAAATACCCAGCGCAAGCTGACCATAGAAAAAGAGGGTAAATAACATCCACGACCTGTTCCTCCAAACACTTCTGCTCTCCCTTGGCAGCATATATCGGGCTAACAAAAATGAATACCCCGATACCATCACAATCTGCACCCATCCTCCACCCGCAAATAACCTCTCACCCATCAACAGTGCCCTCTCCGGCATCACCTGCACAGGCACCATCAATAGAGCAACAATTGCTGCAACAATAGTTGGAAAAATAAGTTGACGGGTATTCATAGTGCAAAGATAAGTAATGGGGTCGATGATATTATTTACTAATTTTTAATCATGAATAATTTGTTCTTATAATCCAAAATAATTACACAATCAAGGAATAATCCATTCCCGGCCAAACCCCATATATTTAATGGCTTAAAAACATCTCTCTCCCAAAGTCCATCTTTATCATAGTAGACTTTTGATTTTCCGAATTTATATACTCCAAGTTCAACCGATTTGTTCACATTAAGTCCGTAAAATGTTATCTGCTGACCCCACCATAAAGGACCGCTCAATGAATCAATAATTAACGGGCCGGCTATCTCCAAGGCCCTGCTTTTTGAGCTTGCCAATGCAAAAGGGCTGGATCCGGTATCAAACAGCAACTTATGCACAACTCCGTTAATCTTAAACGGGAGTATGATCATTCCATTATTAATTTCAAATGTAACCCCTGAAAGGCTTTTAAATTCTGCTGGTAATTGTTCTGATACGGCAAACCTGGCAGTTTTGTAATCGATGATCAGGATTTTATCTTTGAACAAATCGGGAGCAATGGTTCCAATATGTTTTGCTGTCCTTGAATGAAGTGAATCCCGGGGGATAGTATCACCAAAGCCTGATCGCAGCCAAACATCAAATAAAAAATTGCTACTACCCATCTTAAGATTAATCCCATTGAATATTACATTCTGATATGTTTCATAAGATCCCAGTTTCTTTGCAAAAGAGGGGTATGCAGCAATGTATGGTTTAACAGAGTTTCCATAAAACTGTGTATCTGTAGTACCCAGATCAAGCTGCATCGTAAAATTTTCAGGCAAATCATCAATCTTAACCGGGACGTACATATATGCCTTCTCAACAAATTTGCCTGAAATGGTATCACTCTGCCATATGAAGGGAATCCATTTCAAAGAATTTTCCTGAGACAAGACATCAATACTATTTGCAAATATTAGAATCAAAAATGCCAATACAGCTACCCTCTTTTGCATAATCTCTTATTTTTTTATTATCGGTTTCGCTATTCTTTGCACGCGAAACTAATCCTCCCATAGTCCCAAGGTTCATTAAGTCTAGTGCAGAACTAGGCACTATAACCATGTAACTCTGTTCGCTGCCTCCGTTGTGTCTCCATCTTACGGCACTGATATTGCCGGAGTACTGGGCTGTGGCTCCGCTCACATTTGGAGCATTGTACTGTAGCTCCATAGCGAAAGGCTTTGTACCCAGCGAGGATGGGTTGTTGATCATCCGAAGACGATTCTGTATGTCATATGTAAATGCTGTGCTCACGATACTCTTAGTAATACTCTCAAAGTTGAATGTTAAGGGTGAATAATAATGTAGATTATCTTAGAAAAACGAGTATCAAGTGACCTTGATGATAAACAGCCGAAAGCCGGAGAACGTGGTCTTAACAATTAGTAATGAGCAAATATAATAATTATATATTAAATGCAAAATATTCTGATAAGTTGCTGCGCAAACTATACGGCCTTTGGCCGGATATCTTGCTTCAGACGTTGCGGATTTGGGTGGGACGAACCTCCACGAGGTTGATTGACAGGTTATTCTAAAACACAATTCTTACATTGTCAATAAATTACGATTTACAATTAACTCATAATAAAGATGATGGAGGCTCGTCCCACCCACGCCTGTTTTTTCGTCCTCTTTATTCGCTGTGGCGGAGGCTCAATCGTTTATAGGTTATCTTGTATGTATTACTCCATCCTTTCCACAAAGAAGTCCGCAAAACTGAAGGAGTCTCCGCCACAGCGAACAAAGAGCTAAATCAATTATTTCCTATCTTTGCCCTATGCACCACAACCGCAACATCACTCATTTCGCCTTTATGCTTCTTGGAGCAGTGGCGTTGCTGTTCATATTTGCGCCGCTTGCGGGGATGTTTCTATCGGTAAAAGCGCCGGGACTCTTTGAGACAATAAGGGATCCGGAGGTGAGCCGAAGTATCGTGCTGACACTGGGTGTATCTGCTGCTGCGACATTTATTTCGTCGGTTTTTGCTATTCCGCTTGCCTATATTCTTGCCAGAAAAAAATTCCCGCTTAAGGGTGTAGTTGAGGCGATTATTGACCTGCCTATAGTGATTCCCCACTCAGCTGCCGGAATTGCACTCCTTGGGGTTATCTCCAGGGATAGTCTGCTCGGCTCGGCGGCTGACTCCATTGGGCTTAACCTGGTGGGCTCCCCCATTGCTATTGGGATGGCGATGGCGTTTGTAAGTCTTCCGTTTTTGATTAACTCAGCAAGGGATGGATTTGCGGCAGTTCCTGAAAGGCTGGAGCAGGCTGCAGAGACACTTGGCGCATCAAAATTTACTACATTTTACAAAATATCCCTGCCTCTTGCCGGACGGTCAGTTGTCTCAGGACTTATGCTGATGTTTGCACGCGGGATGAGCGAGTTTGGGGCAATCGTGATAGTAGCGTACCATCCGATGACCACACCGGTCTTGATATTTGACAGATTCAACTCATTCGGTATAAACTATGCGAGGCCTGTGGCAGTAATATTTGTCACTGTTACCCTTATCCTGTTTACACTACTGAGAATATACCAGAAGAGAAGATGGTAAAACTGGAAAACATAACATACAAAGCAGGACAATTTACCCTTGGCCCCATTAATCTGGAGCTGCCAAAGGGGAGCTATACAGCCCTACTGGGTCCTTCGGGCTCAGGGAAATCTGTTATGCTTGAACTGATTGCCGGACTAAGATTCCCTGACTTGGGCAAATTATTTATTGACGGGATAGATATGACCAACACCCCTGCCAGAAAGAGGCCGGTGGGTATGCTCTTCCAGGATTACGCCCTCTTCCCCCATATGACAGTTGAAGAGAACATCGGCTTTCCCCTCTCCATTTCCGGTGCCGACAAAGCTACCGTTGCAAAGGAGACCTGGAGAATCGCCTCCCTCTTCAAAATTGAGGGATTGCTTAAGAGAGCTATAAAAGATTTATCAGGCGGAGAAAAGCAGAGATGTGCACTTGCCCGCGCCATGGCGCATCAGCCATCCGTTTTACTGCTTGACGAGCCACTTTCCGCACTGGATGAGGAGCTTAGAGACGAGGCGGTAAAGACATTGGCAATCCTCAAAAAAGAGGGCCAGACCGTTCTCCATGTCACCCACAACAGGGGCGAAACAGATGGTCTGGCGAGTTTTTCACTTCTCATAAGAAATGGCAAAATTTCAACGCCGTGATTTGTGGTACAAGTAGTTACCACAAATCACGGCGTTGAAATTTTTACGGATTCATCAGATCAGTGTTCTGAAAACTCAGAATCTCATATATTGATTCAATTGCATGAGCTGCAGGTCCCTCAGGATTAAGGAACTTTGCCTTGTTAAGGGCATTGATAGCATCTCCCCAAAGTTGCTGCCTTCTTAGAAGACTTCCAAGCAGATACCACGCCTCAGCATTCTCAGGCTCCCTCTCCAGCAGAGCTCTGAGCTCTACATTTGCCGCATCTGAGTCACCGGCTCTGAGTAATTGATCTATTTCAAGTAAGGTTTTAGCCATAATTCAATTTTTTAATTACTAAACAAGTCCTGCAAAACCCATAAAAGAGAGTGCCAGAATTCCCGCAGTAATCAGGGCTATAGGCATCCCCTTGAAAGGTTTTGGGACATTGGCAAGCTCCAGTTGCTCCCTTAACCCTGCAAAAAGGATCATCGCCAGACCAAAGCCCAATGCATTCGCAATTGCAAAAACAACAGACTCTGCCAAATTCAGCATTTGGGGATCGCCTCCAAACGCAAACTCTTTTGAAACTACAATAATTGCGACTCCAAGCACCGCACAGTTTGTGGTAATCAGAGGCAGAAATATACCCAGGGCCTGGTATAAAGAGGGGCTCACCTTCTTCAATATTATCTCTACCATCTGTACAAGAGCAGCTATCACAAGGATAAATGCGACAGTCTGCATAAACTCTATTCCCAGTGGAATAAGCACATAGTTCTGCAATAAATAGGTCACTAAAGTAGCAACAGACATCACAAAGGTTACGGCTCCGGCCATTCCGGCCGCTGTACTTACCTTGTTGGAGACTCCCAGGAAGGGGCAAACACCAAGAAACTGGGATAGCAGAATATTATTTACAAATACCGCCGATATAATTATCAAAATATACTCCATAACCCCTACTATTTAATTTTTGTCTTAAGTTTGTTGAAAAGCACCAGCAGGTATCCAAGGGCAATAAATGCACCCGGTGCAAGAACAAATACAAGTATTCCGTCTCCTTCAATAAATTTCACCCCAAATGCTGAGGCGCTACCCAGCAGCTCTCTGACCAGACCCAAAACAGTAAGAGCAGCAGTAAAGCCAAGTCCTATTCCTACTCCGTCCATAAATGAGTCACTTATTGAATTCTTGGATGCAAATGCCTCTGCCCTTCCAAGAACAATGCAGTTTACAACAATAAGCGGTATAAAGAGTCCAAGAGTTTCATATAATCCAGGTGTGTAGGCCTGCATAACAAACTGCAGTATAGTTACAAATGAAGCTATAACCACTATATAAGACGGGATTCTCACCTTGGCAGGAACAAAACCAGCAATAGCAGAAATTACAACATTTGAGAGCATGAGCACGAAGGTTGTCGCCAAACCCATCCCCAAACCATTAATTGCAGAAGTGGTTGTACCAAGTGTCGGACACATCCCTAAAAGGAGCACAAATACAGGGTTCTCCTTTAAAATACCTTTTGTCAAGATATTAAGTTTACTCATCTTGAACCTCCTTTTTAATATTCTCTTCATTGCAAAGTTTGTATACCTCCCAGGCAGCCTCAACAGCTTCACAAAAAGCTCTTGATGTTATTGTAGAGGCGGTAATTGCGTCAACATCACCACCATCTTTCTTTACAAGCAGTTTGAAGTCCTCTGGGTTCTTCCCCTGGAACTGAACACTGAACTCGCTCTTTCCCTCAACCATTTTATCACCAAGCCCCGGTGTCTCTGCATGAGAGAGTACAGCTGTATTATTAATAGTCCCGTCAGAATTAAAGCCGACCATAAGAACTATTCTCCCTCCAAAGCCTCCTGTTGTAAAGCTCTCAATTGCATACCCCACCAGCTCATCCCCCATCCTGGCCGGATAAACTGTATAGCTCTTTCCCCCCATCTCTTTAGCGAATTTCTCTGAGGAGGGATTATTGTCAAATTCGGCCACAACCTTAGATATTGCTGCATTGATTTTCGCAACCTTAGCCATATCAATCGGGCTCTTTGTGAGTGCATATACCCCGCCTAAAAGTGCTGAAGAAACCAGCGTTATTGAGGCCAGGGTTATAACCATATTCTTTAGAGTTGACTCTCTAGCCATGCTTCACCTCCTTTCCAAACTTTGCCGGCTTCATATACATATTAATCAGTGGCACTGTTGCATTCATAATGAGAATAGCAAAAGAGATTCCCTCCGGATAGGCTCCCCAGTACCTGATGAGCATAGTAATTACACCTATTCCTATTCCATACAGCACCATCCCCTTTTTACTCATAGGTGAGGTAACATAGTCTGTGGCCATGAAAATTGAGCCTATCAAAATACCACCTGTCAGGACATTGAACAGAGGGTCTGCATAACTTTCCGGGTTTATAAGCCAGAAAACACCTGAGAAGACCAGCACAGTGCCAATTATAGCTACAGGTATATGCGGTCTTATCACCCTTCTTATCAGGAGATAGATAAAACCAAGTATAAGAGCCAATGCCGATACCTCTCCCACAGAGCCCCCTATTTTTGAAAAGAGCATCTGGGAGTAAGAGAAGTTGTTTGCATCAAAAATCTGATCCATTGTAAGGCCCCGTGCCAACCCCTCCTTAACAATGGAGAGCGCAGTTGCACCGGAGCCGGCATCAATACCCTCCCTGAACCATGAAGTAGGGATGGAGTAATCTGTCATTATAACCGGAAATGAGACAAGCAGAAATACACGACCGACAAGTGCGGGATTGAACAGGTTCTGCCCCACCCCTCCAAAGGTCATTTTTGCTATCCCGATAGCGACAACAGAGCCTATGAACATTATCCACCATGGTGAATTTGGCGGCAGGTTGAGCGATAGCAACAACCCAGTCAGAGCCGCAGAATAATCGTTTACAGTGATTTTGGATTTTACTATGTACTTCTGAATTACATACTCAACCGCTACCGCTGTCGCCACCCCCACAAGGGCAAGCTTAACGGCAGAGAATCCAAAGTAATATACCGATACCAGCAGAGAAGGAGCCAGTGCTATTATCACATCCCTCATCAGGCTTTTGGTACTCTCCTTGCCGTGAAGATGCGGTGCCGGTGAAACAATCAGTTTTTTCATATCTGGTTATTAGATTTTACTTTTTTGGTCTGCTTCTTATTATTTTCAGAACCTTGGCCTTTGAGAGCCTTATTGTGTCAAGAAGAGGTATGTCTGACGGACATACATAGAGACAGCTTCCGCACTCAATGCAGTCATGTACCATATTGGCCTCAAGATCCTCCACTCTGTTTGCCCTGGAGAGTCTGTTAAGAAGATATGGCTCCAGCCCCATTGGGCAGGCATCAACACATTTTGCACACCTTATGCAGTTCGCCTCTTCGCCTCTCTTTGTCTCCTCAAGAGTTAGCAAAAGCAAAGCCGATGTGCTTTTTACCGATGCAGCCTCTATCCTTGAGACCGCCTTACCCATCATAGGGCCTCCGCTTACAAGCTTCTCTGCATCTTTAGGAAAACCACCCACAGCAAAGATCATGGACTCAAATGTAGTACCAACCCTCATCCTGAAGTTTCTCTGCTCAGGCATACACTTACCGGTTACCGTCACTACTCCTTCAAAAAGGGGTTTGTTTTTTTGAACTGCCTCATAAACAGCCAAAGCTGTTCCCACATTCTGAACAACAACACCCACATCAATAGGGAGCCCCATTGATGGTACCTGCCTTCCGACAATAGCATCTATAAGTTGTTTCTCACCCCCCTGCGGGTATCTCTTTTTCAGAGATACAATTTTTATTTCAGGATAGCCTTTAGAGGCTATCTCCTTCATCCTTTTAATGGCTTTGGGTTTATTCTCCTCAATCCCTATGTACGACTTTTTAACCCCTAAAGCCAGCATCATCAGCTTTACCCCTATAAGTATCTCCTCTGTGTTTTCCAGCATTATTCTGTAATCAGAGGTTAAATAGGGCTCACACTCCGCCCCGTTAACAAGGAGATAATCTGCCTTTTTACCGGGAGGCGGAGATAATTTAATATGGGTTGGAAATGCAGCCCCCCCAAGTCCGACAATACCACACTCTGCAATCTTGTCAATAATCTCCTTGGGAGAATGGACTATTTTCCTGTTAATTTCTGAAGATCTGTCAATACTCTCCTCCCACTCATCTCCCTCAACATTGATTACTATGTGTTGCACCAGATTACCTGACAGGTCCGGCAACATCTCAATTGAATTCACTGTCCCTGAAACGGAGGAGTGGACATTTGCGGATATAAAGCCGTTTGCTTTTGCAATAAGCTGGCCCGTTTTAACCTTGTCACCTTTTGCCACAACAGGTTCTGCCGGGGCTCCCAGATGTTGCGACATTGAGATATACGCCCTCTCCATTACGGGGAAGTTCTCAATTGCCGCATTAATTGATATTTTATTGTCATGCGGATGGATACCGCCTATGCTGAATGTTTTGCTCATACCATGGAATTATTGCTGTTCAACCTCTGCAACCGCTTTTTTTGGAACCCTTACAGGGAAGTTAACCTCCCAAATAGCGTTTGTAGGACACTCCACAACGCACTTTCTGCACAACTTGCATTTGTTGTAGTCTATATAGGCAAGATTTGATGATATTGTAATTGCATCATAGGCACAAACCTTCTGGCATTTTGTACACCCGATGCAGGCAACCGCACAGGCCTTTCTCGCCACTCCGCCCTTATCTTTGTTTATACACGACACAAAAATCCGTTTTCCTTTAGGTCCCTTATTCCTCAATTCTATGATCATCTTTGGACAGGCCTTAACACAAGCTCCACAGGCAGTACACTTCTCTTCGTCCACCTCCGGGAGTCCTGTTCTGGGATTCATCTTTATCGCATCAAAATCGCAGGACAATTCGCAATCCCCCTGACCTAGACATCCATACCTGCAATCTGTATCCCCGGCATATAGCGAGGCCATTACAGCACAAGAGGTGTATCCGTCATAATTATTAGATTTCGGTCTGCTGTCACAGTTTCCGTTGCACCTGACAACAGCCACCTGAGGAACCTTCTCCTCTACACTCCTTCCCAGATATTCGGCGACCTTTTTCATAACATCATTTCCGCCTACCGGGCAGAAGAGACCATCCATGGTTTCGGCTTTAACGCAACCCTCTGCAAATGCCCTGCATCCTGTAAATCCGCATCCTCCGCAATTTGCTCCGGGAAGAATTGTCTCTACATCGTCAATTCTGGGGTCCTCAACCACCTTGAATTTTTGGGCTGTGAAGTATAGAATCAGAGCCAGAACAAGCCCGAGAACGGTAAGGCTTGCTATGGTAAAGATAATTGTAGCAGTCATATATTTAGTTCAGTTTCTCTATTGTAAAAATATACTCTTTGCGGAACCTGTCCCTGAAGAGATAAACCACTGTATAGTAGATAGCAAGCCCCCCAAGAATAGCAAGACCTGTTAAGAGGTCACCCGCCCCGGCAGAAGACAAAGATAGCAATATTGCCACCAGAATCAACAAAGGAATCAGGTATGAAATATAGAGAGCCTTGTGTCCCAGGCTCTTTTTCAGCAAAACATTTACCTTTTCACCCGGAGAGAAGTTTGAGTACCCGGAATTGGCAACCTCTACAACTTTAGTTTCCACTTCGCCCAGAGAACATGCTCCTTTAGCTGCACAAGATCCGCATGCAGAACTGCTAAGGATTTCAACTGTAATAAATTCAGTATTTATATCAACTATTACACCTTCATGATCTATATGTTCATCTCTTTTCATCACTATTTTATCTTGCTTATCATTGGGTATTTAAGATTTTCCGCACTCTTCAGAGTGCCAAAAAGCCTCCCTATTATTATCTCAACCTCAAAACCCAGAGGTATTTTGTTCTCGTCATCAGAGATCCATATAATCATCTCTTTGTCTCCTCTGAATACAGTGCCGGCAATAAGCTTTACAGCAAATTTTGCGGTTCTGAAGGTACCCATCCCATGAATTCGCTTCTCCTCCCTGCCCAGGTACCTGAATGATATGTCAAATATATCATCGTCAATCACAAATGAGACAGGATACTGTTTGCCGGGGGAGTCACTGCTGAAGTCAATTGTTCTTGCATAGTAGAACATTGTAACAATGTCATAGGTACAAGGGCTTCCTGTAAGCAATGTATCCTTCTGAGGGTCATCATACCTTTGCGTTATTGAACGTATTCTGTTATCAGGAAAAAATGTGAAATTATTTCTCATCCTGTACTTCCCCTCCTGAACATTTCTGTGGAAATAGAATGGCCTTAAATTTTTTGTATAAAATTTTGATTCGTAATAGTCTCTCACTTTGAAGAAGAGATCATAGAATTTATGGGTTTTGCCCTCCACTATTGCGTGAAAATGCTCCCCGGCTGCCTCCGAATTACTGAATCTGAGGCGGGCACTTCCTTCAGCCACATCAGAAATTACTCCTCCCCAATTGTAAGATAGTGAGTATTTTAAAACCTCCCCGTCCTTATATGGAAGGTCCGCCGCAGTTCCCACCCTTGCAGGTGGACAATCAGCTCTCTGAGCAAACGCAGAGGAGAGTGACAACACAAGAGAGATTGATATAATAAAAGCTCTTATCATAGAGACCTTTTTATGAGTCAAAGTCAGGATTCGGAGTAAATTCCACGCTGGTATTGAGCTTTGATCCATACGTGTGAACAGTTCCTGCCTGATGCTCTCTGGACAAATCAGGATCGGTAATATCAACAAATCTAACCTCTGAATTTCTGAATCTCATCTGAACATCACATACAGCACCGTTACGGTGTTTTGCAATAATGATATCAGTTATTCCTACCATCGCCGGGTCCTCAGTCAATCCATAATAGTCCTGTCTGTGGATAAATATTACAATATCCGCATCCTGTTCAATTGCACCTGACTCTCTAAGGTCGCTCAACTGAGGACGTTTGTTCCCCCCTCTTGTCTCAACGGCACGACTCAGCTGCGAGAGTGCGATTACCGGCACATTAAGCTCTTTGGCAATAGCCTTTAGTGACCTTGATATTGCCGATACCTCCTGCTCTCTCATCCCCCTTAACTCAGGAGGGCCGCTCATCAACTGAAGGTAGTCAATTATAATAGCTTTGACTCCTGCATTCATTACAAGCCTTCTTGCTTTTGACCTGAACTCATATATTGAGAGTGAAGGTGTGTCGTCAATATAAAGTGGTGCCTTGATAAGTTGTGCAAGTCTTGTGTTAATCTGCGTCCACTCATAATCCTCAAGCTTCTTTCCACCCTTTATTTTGTCTGAAGGAAGACCAGTTTCGCTTATCATAAGCCTTTTAACAAGCTGTAATGCAGACATCTCCAGCGAGAAAAATGCAACAGGAATCTGGTGCTCAACAGCCATATTTCTTGCCATGGTGAGAACAAAAGCAGTCTTACCCATTGAAGGCCTTGCTGCCAGAATTACAAGATCAGACGGCTGCCATCCCAGGGTTACTCTGTCAAGAGAGGTGTATCCAGATCGGACACCGGAGAGTCCGTCAGATCTCAACTGATTATTATGTAGTTCATCTATAGCCTCTTCAATTACTGACTTAACCGGTCTTGTCTCCCTTTTTATATTTCTGTCTGAAAGCGTAAAGATCTTCTGCTGGGTTGTATCCAGCAAATCGTCAACCGGAATGTTGTCGTCAAAAGAGTCTCTCTGAACCTCGTAAGATATTGATATTAGCTCCCTCTGAATGTATTTCTGAAGAAGAAGCTTGGAGTGGTACTCAAGGTGCGCTGCAGAGCTGATTCTCATGCTCAGCTGAGTAAGGAAAGAGTTACCACCTACAATCTCCAGATCTCCGTTTCTTTTAAGCTCATCTGAAACCGTAAGCAAATCAACAGGATAATGCTTATCTGAGAGAGATTTGATAGCATTGAAAATCTTCCTGTGAGCATCTTTGTAAAAACACTCGGCAGTAATAATCTCCATTGTCTCAGGAACCATGTTGGGTTCAAGCATAAGTGCACCGAGAACCGCCTCCTCAATATCCAGTGCCTGAGGGGGTCGTTTTCCCATGTCAAGTCCTATTGAGTCAAGATTCTTCTCCTGTGCCTGTTTTGTTTTGCTATAGTTCTTTGCCATAATTATCAAAGTCTGTCCAATGCGCCGATTATCAATCCGGCTGAATACTCTATCTCTTCATCTGTAATGGAGAGCGGAGGCGCAATTCTGAATGAATTTTCATCAAAAAGGAACCAGTCGCTCATCACTCCTGCCTCTGTCAGCAAGGGCAGCACTCTCTCTGCATAATCCCTAGAACCAAGATCAACAGCCAGGAGCAGACCGGCCTGCCTTATCTCCTTTACTGCCGGGTGCCTGCCTATCATTTTACAATATATCTGCCCCTTTCTCTCTGCATCATCTATCCAGTTCTCTCTTAGCAGAATTTTCAGCGAAGCGAGTGCTGCAGCGCAAGATACCGGATGCCCGCCGAATGTTGTAATATGTCCCAATACAGGATTATGCTGCCAAAGGCTCATCAATTCTGACGATGCAGCAAAGGCACCAAGTGGCATGCCTCCCCCCAACGCCTTTGCTAAGGTAATAATATCCGGTACAACATTCCATCTCTGAGCCGCAAAAAGTTTTCCACAACGCCCAAAACCGGTCTGTATTTCATCAAATATCAAAACCGTACCGGTCTCATTACATCGCCTCCTTACAGCTTTAAGATAGCCGGATTCCGGAATCCTGACCCCCCCCTCGCCCTGTACAGGCTCAACTATAAAGGCAGCTGTCCTCTCTGTAATAAGTGAGAGATCCTCAAATGAATTGAATCTTATATGTCTGATATCTGGTAAAAGTGGCCTGAATGAGCTTTTAAAAACCTCTGAGCCCATTAGGCTCAGTGCCCCGTGCGTGCTGCCGTGATAGCTGTTTATACAGCTGATGATCTCTGTCCTGCCGGTTTTCCTTTTAGCCAGCTTAACAGCTGCCTCATTAGCTTCACTCCCGGAGTTAACATAGTAAACAACATCCAGGTTACGGGGAAGCTGAGAGGATAGAAGTGTCGCGTGATCCACCTGCGGTTGCTGGATTATCTCTCCATAGACCATAAGGTGCATATGCCTTGATGCCTGCTCACACACAGCAGATACCACCTCAGGGTTTGAGTGACCGACATTTGATACAGAAACACCGGAGACAAGATCTATAAATCTCCTGCCGTCAGGGGAGTAAATAAATACCCCCTCCGCCCTCTGAATTTCTATTCCCAGAGGTGAGGGGGAAGTTTGTCCTACGAATTTAAAGAAGTTCTCCCCTAACCTATAGGGTTTGCGGAACATTACTCTTTACCGGATTCCGGCTTTTCAACCTTAACAAGTATCCTGCCGCAGTATTCGCAAACAATAATCTTCTTGTTCTGAGCAATATCCATTTGTCTCTGAGGCGGAATCTTGTTGAAACAGCCAGAGCATGCGTCTCTGTCAACAGTTACAACAGCTAGTCCGTTGCGTGCGTTTGAGCGAACTTTTTTATAGGCTGCCAACATTCTGGCATCAATCTGAGATTGAATCTCCTCAGAAATTTTCAAAAGCTGATCCTCCTTTTTTGCATTCTCAGCAATAATTGAATCAAGTTCTCCCTTTTTTGCCTCCAGATCTTTTTGCCTCTCCTCAAGAACAACTACTGCATTTGCAAGTGCTGTCTTTTTCTCTCCAAGAAGAAATGTATTCTCCTTTATCCTCTTCTCTGCAAGCTCAACTTCAAGGCCCTGAAACTCTATCTCTTTTGTTAAGGAGTCATACTCTCTGTTGTTTTTGACATTATTCTGCTGAGCAGTGTATTTCTCAATAAGACCCTTTGCATTTTCAAGGTCCATTTTCTTCTGATAAACAACTCTCTCAATATCCTTCATCTCAGCCTGAAGGTTTTCAACTCTTGTTTTCAACCCCTCAATATCATCTTCAAGGTCCTTTACCTCCTGAGGCAACTCACCTCTAAGCAGATGTATATTGTCTATCTCGCTGTCTGCCTTCTGAAGTTCATACAAAAGCTTAAGCTTTGTCTCCATTGTGAGATCGCCCTCACTGCTAATGCTCTTCTGAAGTGAAACAAATGTTCCCCCATCCAGCGGAGTCTCTATAATCGGTTTCTGTTTTGTTGCCATAACCCTCTTAATGATAGTATATTAAATTATTATTGTTGTCAGAAATGCGAACTTCAAAGTTAGATATTTTTTTTGAGAGTATATCTTTTAATAATATCAGCACCTCGTTCTCACTTTCAAAATGCCCAATATCCATAACCATAAAGCCATTCTCACATAAAAATCTGTGGTATGAGAGATCTCCCGTGATAAGAACCTGAGCCCCTGACGAGAGTGCCTTATCAATAAGAGATCCTCCGCTTCCCCCGCACAGCGCAACCCTCTCAATCTCTCCGTGAATTGGTTTTGAATGTTTAATTACATTTAGGTCAAACCTTCTCTTTATATAGTCAAGCAGCTCTGAAGCCAGCATTTTTTCTGGCAGATTACCCAATACTCCAAGCCCGATATTCTCATCCTCTGTATCCAGAATCTCAATATCTCTTAAATCCAGCCTCTTGGCCATAAGACCGCTAACTCCTGGCAAAACTTTGTCTGCATTGGTATGAGCGGAGTAAATTACAATGTCATTTTTTATTGCCTGCTCAACCATTCTCTCCACAACAGTGTCACCAATAATCCTTTTTAATGGAGAAAAGATAAGAGGATGGTGGGTAACTATCATGTCTGCACCTCTCTCAATTGCCTCATCAAGAACGGCCGGAGTGCAGTCAAGTGCAAGCAGGGCTGAACTCACCTCTTTTTCAGGTCCGCCTATAGTAAAACCCGAGTTATCCCAACTCTCCTGAATGTTAGTCGGGGCAAAACCCTCAATGGCTGCTGCGACAACGGATGCCTTTATCTTCATAAGATCTTCTGAATTTCCTGTAGTCTCTCCTTTATACCTGTCAGCGACTCTATTACATCAACTCTTCTGTCAACCCCATCCTTATTATCTTTCATCCTGTTCAGCGCCCCATCCAGGGTCATTCCCCTCTCCTTTACCAGATAGTAGATGAGCTTGAAGTTGGACACATCATCTGCAGTAAAGAGTCTGTTGCCCTTTTTGTTTCTTGCCGGTTTAATAAACTCAGGGAATTTCTGAGCCCAAAATCTTACAAGAGAGGTGTTCTCCCCAAGCAATTCTGCGACCTCTCCTATTGTGTAGTAAAGTTTTTCAGGCTTGAACTCTTTGTAAGGCATATTTCAATATTTTAAAATTTATTATACTCTTTTCCGGCTTAATCTAGCGACTGACCTGTATTCAGAGCTATCATCAGCATCTCTCTGTACTGACTGGGTGAGAGATCCGCAAAAAAATAATTAATTGGTTCAACCGGCCTTCCGTCCAGATGTACCTCAAAATGGAGATGAGGTGCAAAGGAGAGGCCACTGTTTCCCACTCTGGCAATTACAGTGCCCTGCTTTACCTGTTGAGATTTTCTAACCAGCAGGTCTCCCAAATGCGAATATACGGTTTTATATCCACCCCAATGCTCAATTACTATCTGATTTCCTCTTCCTCTGTCAGATCTTGTAACCTCAGCGACAATCCCGTTTGCAACAGCAATCACCTCGGTTCCAACTGAGGCAAGCAAATCAACTCCATTATGCATCTCCATTGTTTTGTAAAATGGATGAATTTTCATTCCAAGACTTGCACCCGTCTGATTCACTGCGAGCCCTTTAACTGGCATAATTGAAGGTATATCCGTTGCATTGTTTGCACCCAGATACTCGTTGTATATAACATCAAGTTTTTCACCTGCCCTGCCAACAAGCTCCTCCACTTCCAAAGATTTTGATGCAGAATATCTTACTACATCCATATCGTTCATTGAATCAAGGAGTTCATATATTTCCGAACTATATGATGAATTGATAAGATCTGGTGGTGATGATTTAAAAATATTCATGTAAATCTCCCGGTCCCTCGTCTGAAGATCTGTAAGTACATTCTCCAGCAAATTCATCTTCTCAACAGCTGCTTTGTACTCCTTCTCCATAAGCTCACGCTCTCTTAAAAGCCTCTCCTCTTCTCTCGTATTTATAAAAAGGGCAACTATTATGTAATAGAGGACAGCTAAAAGAATACTCCCCAGAAAGTAGCCAAGAAAAACCCTCAGCCTTCCCCGGATTCCCAATCTCTCCTCTACAAACTTAAGCTGATCTTTATTGAATTTATATTTACTCATCTCTCCTAGCCTTTATGTTGAGATGAGGGAGACACAAGAGCCAGAAAAGACTCTGAATCAATATCTCTATTATAGTAGTTTTGAGGATTTACCGGACGATTTCTGTACAATACCTCATAGTGAAGGTGTGGCCCTTTAGATCTGCCGGTATTACCCATAAGGGCAATATGCTCTCCCCTTACAACCTGTCTCCCCATTGATACTAATGAGCTCTTAAGGTGCGCATATCTTGTTTTGTAACCAAAACCGTGGTCAATAATAATATAGTTACCATAACCAAAGAAGTCAAACCCTATCTCAACCACCTTACCGTTCCCGGTAGCATATATTGGTTCTCCTACGGGTCCCGAAAGGTCAATCCCGCTATGCATCCTGTAAACACCGTTAAAAGGGTCGGGACGATATCCGAATGAGCTGGAGAATCTGATTTTTGAAGCGGCAATATTAACCGGAGGTATGGCTGGAACACACAGGGCCATTTCATCGGCACTCTTTGCAAGTTGTGAGACTTCATCAAATGACCTGCTCTGGATAAAAGCCTTCTTGTATAGCTGATCCATATTCATAACCGTAGAGGTAAGAATCCCGGATCTGTCAACACTCTCCAGATAGGAGTATCTGTTAACACCGCCAAAACCGGCATCTCTTACATCCTGAGGAATCTCCTCCATACCGAATATGGGCCTGTAAACATAATTATCCCTTATTTCTAAAGCATTAAGGATCCTGTTAGCCTCCTCAAAGCGTCTGTTCATAAGTGCAAGTCTGTTTGCAAGATCTGCGTTTTCACTTCTTATGCTAAGAAGCTTAGGCGTCTCCATACCCATATAATGAGTATATATAAAGTAATACCCAACAGAGATAGCCACACTCAGCAGGAAGAGCCCAAAGCCCTTTGAGAACCTAGTCTTAACAGAGATTTTATGAATCTCGTATGCTAAAGTTTCCGGATTGAATTTGTATCTCTTGCTCCTTGACATTGGGGAATTTTAACCTTAAATTCGTGCAAATTTAAATAATTTTAATAAAAAACCTATTTTTGTCATTCACTTATAAAACCCTCTGGAATATACAATATTATGACATCTAAAGATATACGTAAAAATTTCCTGGACTTCTTTGCAAGCAAAGGTCATACCATAGTTCAATCTGCACCTATGGTTGTTAAGGATGATCCAACACTTATGTTCACAAATGCAGGAATGAATCAGTTTAAAGATTGGTTTTTAGGAAACGAACCTGCAAAATACCCAAGGGTTGCCGACACTCAGAAATGCCTGAGAGTAAGCGGCAAACACAACGATCTTGAAGAGGTTGGACACGACAGCTACCACCACACAATGTTTGAAATGCTTGGCAACTGGAGTTTTGGAGATTATTTTAAAAATGATGCGATAGATTGGGCTTGGGAGTTATTGACCGGGGTTTACAAACTAAATCCAGACAGGCTCTATACAACAATTTTTGAAGGGAGCGAAGAGGAGGGTATATCTCAGGATACAGAAGCGAGAGAGAGGTGGCTTAAGTATCTTCCGCAAGAGAGAATCCTAAATGGAAACAAAAAGGATAATTTCTGGGAGATGGGGGATACCGGTCCATGTGGTCCCTGCAGCGAAATACATATAGACCTCAGGGAGGATGAGGAGAGGGCGGCCTTACCCGGCAGAGAGCTTGTCAACAAAGGGCACCATCTTGTGATTGAAGTATGGAATCTGGTGTTTATACAATACAACCGAAAGGCAGACGGGACCCTCGTTCCTCTGCCACAAAAGCACGTTGACACAGGCATGGGTCTGGAGAGGCTTTGTATGGCCATGCAGGGGAAAAAGAGCAACTACGACACTGATGTATTCTCGGGCCTGATATCTGAGATCTCCTCAATGTGCGGCAAGGAGTATGGCAAGGATAAGGATATTGATATTGCAATGAGAGTTATTGCAGACCATATAAGGGCAATCAGCTTCTCAATTGCCGATGGTCAGCTGCCGTCAAATGTAAAGGCCGGCTATGTAATAAGACGAATACTTAGAAGAGCCGTAAGATATGCCTATACTTTTCTTGGAGTTGACGAGCCGTTCCTCTGCAGACTTACACCAAGACTTATCAGTGAGATGGGAGATGCCTTCCCTGAACTTAAAAGGAATCAGGAGCTGGTAACAAAGGTTATCAGAGAGGAGGAGGACTCTTTCCTCCGGACTCTTGAGAAGGGGATCAGGATGCTAGAGAGCCTTATGGCAAAAAACGAAGGAGACAAGACCATCTCTGGCGAGGAGGCATTTATTCTTTACGACACTTATGGATTTCCACCGGATTTAAGTGATCTGATTGCAAGAGAGAAGGGTTTTAGAATTGACACAGTCGCTTTTGAAAGAGAGCTGGAAAAACAGAAAGAGAGGAGCAGAAATGCAACATCCAGTCAGGAGGGCGACTGGATTGAGCTGGAGAAATATGCCGGTACAGACTTTATTGGTTACGAGCAGACAGAATCAAGATCAAAAATAGTAAGGTACAGAACAGTAAAAACCAAGAACAGAGAGCTCTACCAAATAGTTCTGAATAGAACGCCATTTTATGCCGAGAGTGGCGGTCAGGTGGGGGACACCGGATGGCTTGCTTCTGAATCGGGAGAAAGGATAAATATTATAAACACTGTTAAGGAGAACAATCTCCATATTCACATATCTGAGAAGCTTCCGGCAGATACTTACGGAGAGTTCAGTGCTGTTGTGGACAGTAAAAAGAGGACATCAACTGCCAACAACCACACAGCGACTCACCTTTTGCATAAAGTTCTGAGAGACATTCTTGGAACTCATATTGAGCAGAAGGGCTCATTGGTAGGCCCTGATTATTTTAGGTTTGACTTCTCCCATTTTGAGAAGATATCCCCTGAAACCCTCAGAGAGGTTGAAGAGCGGGTAAATGTGCTTATCCGGGATAACAGCGAGAGGGACGAAAAAAGAGAGGTTCCTGTTGAAGAGGCTAAAGCTATGGGTGCTATGGCTCTGTTTGGCGAAAAGTACGGAGATTCTGTAAGGGTTATTAAATTTGGAGATTCGCTTGAACTGTGCGGAGGTACTCATACTTCAAACACAGGCAACATCGGGCTATTCAAGATAATCTCTGAGTCAGCAATAGCTGCCGGAGTCAGAAGAATTGAGGCCACAACGGGGGCAAACGCAGAGAGACTTGTATATGCAAACGAAGATACACTCAACTCTGTAAAGTCAATGTTCAACAACTCGCCAAACCTTATTGCCACTATAAGCAAGGTTATTGAAGAGAACGAAGCTCTAAGGAAGAGGGTAGAGGATTTTATGAAGGAGAGAGCAGCCGAATTAAAAAAGGCTCTGCTTGCAGAAAAACAGTATATTAATGGTATTAATGTAATAATGTTAACAGGAGAACAAAACCCTGAAGTTGTAAAAAATCTTGCTTTCATGCTGAGAGGAGAGAGCAATACAATGCTTGCGGGAGGATACAGCTTTGAGGGTAAAGCTAATCTAGCCTTAATGTACACAGATGATCTTGTATCTCACGGCAAGAATGCCGGAAAAGATATCAGAGAGGCTGCTAAACTAATATCCGGAGGTGGAGGGGGACAGCCATTTTTCGCCACTGCCGGAGGTAAAGATATTTCCGGTATAACAGCCGCAGTTGCAAAATTAATAGAGTTGTCTACCAAATAGAGAAGATTGAAAAAACTTGACAGGTTCATAGTTCAGGCCTTCCTGGGTCCGTTTATCCTTACCTTTCTCATCGTTACCTTTGTTCTGATGATGCACTTCCTGTGGCTCTATATTGACGAGCTGGTGGGAAAGGGGCTGAGTGTAGGGGTTATCCTGGAGTTTATGGGATGGGGTGCGGCAACACTGATACCGCTGGCCCTGCCTCTGGCTACACTTCTGGCCTCAATTATGACTATGGGCAGCTTTGGGGAGAATAACGAACTACTGGCAATGAAGGCTGCCGGAATTTCACTAGTCAGAGTACTCTCGCCTTTGGTAATAGTATCTCTGATAATTGCTACAGGGGCATTTTTTGCATCAAACAATCTGATTCCTCTTGCCTACGACAATATTTATACACTAAGAGACGACATCAACAGAACAAAAGAGGAGATAAGCATCCCCACCGGAATATTCTATGATGGAATTGACAACTATGTAATACGAATAGACAGAAGAGCTGATAAGGGGGATATTCTTTACGATTTAATGGTTTATGACCATTCAAGAACTCAGGGCAATACAAGCGTCACCATTGCAGACTCCGGTGCTATAAGGCTGACTCCCGACAAACAGAATCTGCTTTTTACCCTTTATGACGGAAATACATATGAGGAGACTCCACCGGAAAGTATTTCTGACACTACATATCAGTTGCAAAAGGTGGGTTTTAAAAGGCAAGAGGTAATTATTTCCTTGGAAAACTACGCATTCAAACGTTCAGAATCAGGCAGGTTCAGCGGGGAGGTCAACGCCTTAAATATTGCAGAGCTCAGATCAATGAGAGACTCTCTGGATACAACCTATAACAAACTAAGAGAGATGCAGGTAAGAAACCTGGTTGTTTCAGGAGGCCTGGTATATGGCTCTCAGTTTGATCCTCAGAACAGAGGGCACTACTCCTCAAAAGCTGATATAACAAAACTGAGAGACTGGGAGAGCACAGAAATAAAGAAAAATGCATATATCCAGGCAGTATCCCAACTTACAAGCGCAATACAGATTCTTGATAATTTTGCCCTGGATGAGAAACAGTATCCGCTTCCGCTTAGACAGGCAAAAATTGCTCTGTACAGAAAATTCACCCTCTCACTTGCTTGTATAATATTCTTTTTCATAGGGGCACCTCTAGGGGCAATAATCAGAAAGGGGGGATTGGGGACACCATCAGTCATCTCAATACTCTTTTTTGTCTTTTACTGGGTTATTGACATATCCGGCAAAAAGCTCTCAACAGACGGTTCACTCTCTCCGGGAATGGGAACATTGATATCAAGCATAATATTAATGCCAATTGGCATTTTCCTTACATGGAAATCAACAAGGGACTCAAATCTGTTCAACCCCGACAAATACATTGCTTTTCTGAGAAGGCTTACAGGAGTGAAAGAGAAGAGTCAAACTGAAAACTGAGTTTTATGAAAAGAGTAGTATATATGGGAACTCCCGGCTTTGCTACAGGACCTCTCAGAGCTCTTCTGGATGCCGGCTATGAGGTGGCTGCAGTTGTCACGGCGCCCGATAAACCTGCTGGCAGGGGGTTGAACCTTTTAGAGAGTGAGGTGAAAAGGTTTGCATCCGACAAAGGTCTTAAAATACTGCAACCCGTATCGCTTAAGGACCCCGATTTCCTTAAGGAGCTTATGTCACTTGATGCCCCTCTGTTTGTTGTCGTAGCCTTCAGAATGCTTCCAAAAGAGGTGTGGAGCATGCCTGAACTTGGATGTTTCAACCTGCACGCCTCCCTTCTCCCAAACTACAGAGGGGCTGCACCCATCAACCACGCAATAATAAACGGAGAGACCGAGACAGGCGTAACAACTTTTTTTATTGATGATAAAATAGATACCGGAGAGATTCTTTTTCAGGAGAGATGTCCCATTGATGAAAGTGAAAACGCCGGATCATTGCATGATAAGTTGATGGCTATAGGTTCCGGTTTAGTTGTGAAGACCGCCGACTCCATATATAATGGTGAGGCACTACCCTATCCCCAGAGAGTGGAAGATGCCATCATTAAACCTGCTCCCAAACTAACCAGGGAGACAGGTAAAATTGACTGGGGAAGAGGTGCAAAAGAGATATATAATCAAATAAGGGGTCTTAGCCCCTACCCCACTGCTTACTCTGAGCTTGTATTTCCTGATAAAACCCTTCAGGTAAAGATCTTTGAATCTGAGATTGTGTATTCAGACAAACCCTACCCAAATGGAACAATTATAAGGGAGACAAAGAGCTCTTTTCTGGTCTTTTGCGGTGAAAACTGTTTGAGGATAAATGAACTCCAGCCCTCCGGTAAAAGAAGAATGAAGGCCTCTGAATTTATGGCTGGTATAAGAGATCTTGAGAATTGTAAAATGAGATGATAAAACCGGTAATTGCCATACTGGCGAACGGGGATTTTCCCACTCACCCCACTTCTTTAGAAATCTTGAGGAGTGCCGATATGATTGTTTGCTGTGACGGTGCCGCAGAGAGATTGCTGCTGGCGAATATGGAGCCTTATGCAATTGTCGGGGATCTGGACAGCCTCAGCAGGGAGATAAGAGAGAGGTATTCTGCAAGAGTAATACATATTCCTGAGCAGGAGACAAATGACCTTACAAAGGCCTTTGAATACTCCCTTAAGCTTAACCCCTCTAAAATTGAGATCCTAGGAGCAACCGGCAAAAGGGAGGACCACACACTGGGAAACATTTCACTTCTCAGCCTCTTTGGAGAAATTTCACAAGTTCCATTAAGGATGGTGACAGACTTTGGCACCCTCTATCCGATATTCAGCACATCCATGTTTAAATCCCGGGCAGGGGCAAAAGTTTCCGTCTTTTCTCTGGATTGCAATATTGAGATGGAGTCTGAGGGCCTTCAATACCCTCTGAAAGGGGTCAAATTTGATTCGTGGTGGAGAGCAACCCTGAATATTGCCACAGGAGAGAATTTTCTGGTTAAATTTAATAGTGGGCGGGTAATTGTGTTTATTGCACACCAATAAAAAAAGAGGGCGGTAAAACCGTCCTCCTTTCTATATACCGGAAAATTCAAATTACTTTACCTTCTTATTAAGTTCAGCTCCGGCTTTGAATCTTACAACATTTTTAGCTGCAATTTTAATTTTAGCACCGGTACGAGGGTTTCTGCCGTTGCGTGCGTTTCTCTTGTTAACAGAGAAGGTTCCAAATCCTACGAGAGTTATTCTCTCGCCTTTCTTCATAGATTCTCCTGAAACATCAATAAATGCATCAAGAGCTTTTTTTGCGTCAACTTTTGTAAGTTCGGCCTTAGCTGCGATTGCTGAAATCAAATCTGCCTTATTCATAATTTTAAGTTTAGAATGTTGAATTACTTGTGTTTGTACAAATATAGTTTTATTATTGAAAAATTCAAACAAATAAGAATAATTTGCAATCCAAATATAAATAATAATCTCAAATTATCATACTATCTGTTGCTCTTTATTTTATAAACACTAAAAAGTAAAGCAACAGACAATTGTTTTAAAATCGTAAGTTAACATTTTTTTCAGCACGTTAGCATCTCATTCTCTCTTTTTTTTCAACATTGACTCCAATTCATCTATTCTCTTTAATAACCCTTTATACTCCGGGCTCTCCGGGAAGAGCGGTCTGTGGCTCTTCATTTCATAAAGACGCTTATAATCTCTAAGCAGCTCTTTAGACTCGCTGTTTAGTGCAAAATCTGCAAATCTCTCCCAAATATAATCCGCAGCCCCTGCAGATAGATGAACAAGGTCAGGTCCGTAAAACCTGTAATCTCTTAGTTCATCCATAACAATCTCATAAGAAGGGAAATACACAACATTTTCAAAACTTTTAGTCAACTCATTTACAGCTAAAAGAAGTCTTGATTTGCTTAACATATTCTCTACAGCTCCGTCTTTAAAATGCCGTACCGGGCTTACGCTCAAAAACCATCTTCTTGTACCTCCCCGTTCAATTAAAGGGGCAATGTGGGCTACAATTTCATCAACAGTAAGAGAGAATCTTTCAAAGCTGTCACCGGGTTGTTTATGGCAATTTGAGACCACTCTTCTATCGGATTTTCTTCTGTAAACCCAGCTGGTGCCAAAGGTAAGTGAGATTGTATCGGTCTTTTTCAAAAACTCGGATGCGTTTATTAAAGAATCTGTTGTATAATTTATCAAAGAGTGAATTTCCGCAGAGGCGTAGTCGCTTGAGTGGTATATGCTTTTGTAAACAGAGCCATCCATCACGACATCCCCTTCGTCAATAGGAGTAGAGTCAAATAGTCTTATAAGCGAATTGGATATTGAGAGCGGGTTATAAAGCACACCAAACGGATTTGCCAACACTTCAAATCCATATCTCTCCATCCTGGAGCTAATTTCGTCTGCAAAACATGATCCCAGAAAGAGTACCCTATCCCTGTAAGATATCATTTGTGGTGACCTGCCGGCATCTACCTCTGTAAACCATTTCATAACATATTGTTTTTAATCTTTATCAAGTCGGCTCTCTTTAGCGGCGATTTTGAGAACCATCTATCAAAGTACTCCTGATCCATTGTGAACCACATCTCTTTTGTAATTTCTGTTATTCTCCCTCCATTCTCTCCATGTTGCAAAACGCTGAACTCCTTCCACTCAGACGGCTCTCCTTTTGAACTCCATGGGCAAGCCTCCAGACAGATATCACATCCAAATACCCATCCACAATCAGAAGGAGCGGAATTGGCCTCTTCCGAACCATCCACTCTTGATTCTATTGTCTGGTAAGATATGCATCTCCTTGCATCAAGCCTCCTCTCCTCAAGTAGTGCACTTGTAGGACAGGCCTCTAAACATCTTCGGCAACTCCCGCAACCCTCCTTGACAGAGCTTCCGTATATAACCTCTTTATTAAGCAAAATAACCCCAATTATGGTATGGAGGCCATGTCTCTTGCTTATAAGGAATGTGTTTTTGCCAATGAATCCCAGTCCGGCTTTAGCCGCCCACGCCCTCTCCATTACAGGGGCAGAATCACAAAACACTCTGTATTTTACATCAGGAATACGACTCTTGAGAGTAGTACAAATTGAATACAACTTATCCCTGACAATCTTATGATAATCCTCTCCGTATGCATATGAGGCAATTCTTGGATAGATGCCACTCTGCCTTTCTGATGGCTTATAGGGGGCAAGAAAACACAGAACAGACTTAACCCCCTCAAGCAGGAGGGCAGGATTCTCTCTAAGCTCAATATTTCTGGCCATATATTCCATATCACCATTAAAGCCATCTCTTATTGACTCTCTCAATCTGGCAATATCCTTTTCAAGTGGCGATGCAATTGCTGCTCCATAATCTGCGAACCCCTCTTGTGCCGAGAGCTCTTTTATTAAAGCATCTATTCCCTCAGGAGTCATTTTTCAGTTTTAAAAAAGCTGTTATTTATAAATATATGAAATCAAAAATAGAATTTATCTACAAATTTTATACATTTGTATCCTATTTCCTTATAGAATCAAATGTTCTAAAGTATGAATGTATTAATTGTTGGTGCCGGAGGACAAATTGGCACGGAACTGGTTCCTCATCTCCAAAAAATATATGGCGAAGATAACATAATTGCCGCAGATTTAAGACCTGAAGTTGTTAGCAGACTGTCAGGAGGTTCAAGGGCTATAATGCTGGATGCTCTTGACATGAAGGCATACACAGAGGTGGTAAAGGAGAATAAAATCAACAGAATATACAATCTTGTAGCACTGCTCTCTGCAACCGGCGAAAAAAATCCTCTTCTTGCATGGAATATCAATATGGGGGCACTCCTTAATTCGCTGGAAATTGCCAAAGAGTTTAACTGCTCTGTTTTTACCCCAAGCTCAATAGGTGCTTTTGGAAAAGACACTCCTCATGTTAAGACTCCTCAGGATACTGTTATGAGGCCAAATACCATGTACGGAGTATGCAAGGTGTCAGGTGAACTGCTAAGTGACTACTACTATTCAAGGTATGGAGTTGACACCAGAAGTGTAAGATTCCCCGGAATTATTTCAAATGGCTGCCTGCCCGGTGGCGGGACAACAGATTATGCAGTAGAGGTATTCTATGAAGTATTGAAAAGTGGCGAATACACCTGTCCTATCCCGGAAAATACATATATGGATATGCTCTATATGCCTGACGCACTAAATGCCTGCACTCAGCTTATGGATGCAGATCCATCAAAGCTTGCTCACAGAAACAGCTTTAATGTAACAGCTATGAGCTTCTCTCCAAAAGAGCTCTTCAGCTCCATTGAGAAACGAGTTAACGGTGCAAAATTCAAATATGAAATTGACCCTGTAAAGGATCAAATATCTTCCTCATGGCCTGACAGCCTTGATGACAGCTGTGCAAGAGAGGAGTGGGGCTGGAAGCCGGTATGGGATATGGAGAGCATGATTGATGATATGCTCACTGCTATTGCGGCAAAACTTAAATGACCTTTTTTAACCTTTCTATAACCAGAAAGCGGTCCGACGTGAGTTGCGCCGCTTTTTTTCATACCTATTTAGGGGCAATTCTGTAGAGTAGATAGGCAATTGTTCCGTAAAGGATATTGGGCACCCAAAGTGCTAACCATGGGGGCAGCACACCTGAATGGACGAACATCTGGCTGAACCTTAAAAAAAGTATGTATGAGAAGCTTAAAGCTATTCCTATTCCAATATTCATCCCTATCCCACCCCTTTTTTTCTTTGATGAAAGTGATACACCCATAATTGTCAGGATTATTGCTGCAAATGGAAGCGCGAATCTTGTGTGTTTCTCAATAAGGGCATATTTAACCATCTTATCACCCCTCATCTTCTGGGTGGAAATCATATCGTTAAGCTGACGGTAGTTCAAAGTTTGTACAATATTTGTTCTAGCACTTAAGTCCTCATATGTCAGATTGATAAGAGTATCTATCTGAGCTCCCTTTGTAATTGTCTGAACGCCTCTTTCATCAAATTTTCGGTGGTAGTATTCAAAGAGCTTCCATTTCCCGGAAAGACTGTCCCATACAGCGTTTTCAGCCGACAATTTGGATATCATTTTGTGGCCGTCCATCTTTTCCAGTGTGAACTTTATTCCGCTTTTACTAAAGTTGCTGAAAGACTCCATATAGACGAATTCGCCCGGATTAATCTGATAGTGTATATTTCTGTCGGTGTTTACATACTGCTTTTTGACATATTTGTTCTCAAACTCAAGTCTCCCTCTGTTTGAGGGGGGGATTATGTAGAGGTTGAGAAGGAGGCTGAAAACTGTAATAAAAAGTGCAGACAGTATATATGGATATAGCATTCTGTTAAAACTTATTCCACCTGAAAGTATAGCCACAATCTCGCTGTTGGCAGCAAGTTTTGAAGTAAAGAAAATGACTGTTATGAATACAAATAGCGGGCTGAACATATTCATAAAATATGGGATAAAGTTCGCATAATACTGAAAAACAATCTTTTCCAGAGGAGCCTGAGTCTGTACAAAGTTGTCTATCTTTTCACTTATGTCAAAAATTATGACTATCCCAATAATAACAAGGAGTGCCGACAGATAGGTTCCAATAAACTTTCTGATTATATACTTATCTAAAATGGTCGGCTTAAACTTCATCATTATGAATTAAAGTTTGGTCTCCAGTTTTTTAACCATGACATTTTTCCAGATGGTATAATCTCCCTCTTTTATGTGTTTTGCGGCCTCTCTAACCAGCCACAGATAGAAGGCAAGGTTGTGTTCACTTGCAATCTGCGCCCCCAATATCTCCTGAGATATAAAAAGATGCCTCAGATAGGCTTTAGTGTATGTTAAGTCCACAAAGGATATACCATTTGGATCTATAGGCGAGAAATCATCTGCCCATTTTTTATTTCTTATGTTAATTATCCCTTCCGAAGTGAATAGCATTCCGTTTCTGGCGTTTCTTGTGGGCATGACACAGTCAAACATATCAACCCCTCTTGCAATTCCTTCAAGTATATTTGCAGGAGTCCCCACACCCATCAGATATCTGGGCTTATTCTCAGGAAGTATCGGAGTAACCACCTCCAGCATCTCATACATCTGTTCAGTAGGCTCTCCTACCGACAGACCACCTATTGCATAGCCCTCCCTCCCAAGTGAAACTGCGTGCTCAGCAGCCTCTCTCCTGAGATCCGGATAGACACATCCCTGCACAATAGGAAAAAATGCCTGGGAATAGCCGTATAGTGGCTCTGTGGAATCAAAGTGTTCACATCCCCTCTCCAGCCACCCCTGAGTGAGTTTTAGTGACTTTTTAGCGTAAGCGTGGGTAGAGTCTCCGGGTGGGCATTCATCAAGGGCCATAATAATATCTGCACCTATTATTCTCTGTATATCCACAACTCCCTCGGGAGAGAAGAGATGTTTTGAGCCATCTATATGAGACCTGAATGTACACCCTTCGTTTGTTAGTTTCCTCTGTTCAGAGAGTGAAAAAACCTGATATCCTCCGCTATCGGTAAGTATAGGCCCCTCCCATGAGCTAAATTTATGAAGACCACCCGCTTTCTTCAATATCTCTGTTCCCGGTCTGAGATACAGATGGTATGTATTGCCCAAAATTATCTGAGCCTTTATGTCCTCTTTAAGATCTCTGTGATATACCGCCTTAACTGTGCCTAAAGTACCTACAGGCATAAATATGGGAGTATCAATTACTCCATGGTCTGTATATATCTTTCCGCAGCGCGCTGATGAGGCAGAATCTTTAGCCGTTAGTTCAAACTTCATAATATAGAATGTGCGCCCAAAGATAATAATTTAATGACTATATTTGCCTTGTACAACATCAGGAGAACAACATAACAAAATAGATACGTGAAAAAATTTCTGTTACTTCTTACCCTCTGCCTCGCCTTTAGCGGCATCTCGGCTCAGGATACTCTTCAGACTGCAGAAACAGCAGCAGTAATTCAGACAGATTCAACAACAATTTTATCAACAGAGACTCTTCAAACCGGAGTTGCGCCAAATCCATACAAAGACATACTTGGAAAAAAGGAGTTTGTATTTAATATCGGCTCTATTTTAAGAGGTTTGTTGGGCATGGCCGTAATTATTTTTATTGCCTGGCTATTCTCAACAGACAGAAGGCGTGTAAACTGGAAAACCGTTGGTTTTGCTCTGCTCTTTCAATTGTTGCTGGCAATTTCAGTAATTGCATTCCCGGTGGTTCAGGATGTATTTGAGTTTATGGGGAAACTCTTCGTTGCTGTATTAAACTGGACCAAGGCCGGCTCGGAATTCCTGTTTGGTCCTCTGGTTGACACATCAAACTTTGGATTTATCTTCTCACTTCAGATATTACCTACAATTATCTTCTTCTCTGCACTTACCAGCCTCTTCTTTTACCTGGGAGTGCTTCAAAAGGTTGTATGGGTAATGGCTTGGCTCTTATCTAAAGCTCTTAATCTTACCGGTGCCGAATCCCTCTCTACGGCAGGAAATATTTTTCTTGGGCAGACCGAGGCTCCACTTATGGTTAAAGAGTACATTCCCAGAATGACTAAAAGTGAGGTTATGCTGGTTATGACTGCGGGGATGTCCACTATGGCAGGGGGAGTACTAGCTGCCTACATTAGTATGCTGGGTGGAGGTGACAGGCTCATGGAGATAGAGTTCGCAAAGCACCTGCTCTCTGCATCGGTTATGGCTGCTCCCGGGGCAATTGCAATTGCAAAAATACTCAGACCTCAAACAGAGGAGATTGACAACTCGGTTGAGGTCCCTAAGGAGAAAATCGGAAAAAATGTTTTGGATGCCATTTCAAACGGAACAACTGACGGGTTGAAACTGGCAGCAAATGTTGCTGCTATGCTACTTGTATTCTACGCCCTTATTGCAGGATTTAACTATATTTTTGAACACATAGGATCCTGGACCTCTCTGAACCCAGTGATAGCCAGCGCAACTGACGGAAGATTTTCATCGCTTAACATGCAGTTCCTCCTCTCATATCTATTTGCACCTGTTATATGGCTGACAGGAGTACCGGGCGAAGACCTCGCACTTGTTGGTAGATTACTGGGTGAGAAACTTATCCTTACTGAGTTTGTAGGCTATCAGAGCCTCTCTGAAATGATTCAGTCCGGTGCTTTCGCTAATCCAAAGTCAATAATAATGGCTACATATGTTTTGTGCGGCTTTGCAAACTTTGCATCGGTAGGTATTCAGATTGGCGGAGTAGGCGGAATAGCGCCCAATCAGAAGCCGACCCTATCCGCATATGGATTCAGGTCTCTGCTGGGTGCAACTTTGGTTGCCCTGATGTCAGCAGCAATGATTGGGATGCTTATTGCTTAAACACTGCAAGAGAATAGTCAGAGAGTAGCGCAGATATCCATTATCTGCGCTATCTCTTTATCTGAGGACTCTATCTGCCCCCTGATGGGCTTTATTGTCTCTCTTATATATCTCATTCCTGAAACGGCCTCATGCTTGGCAGAAAAGTGTACCTCTCTGAAACCTGTTACATTATATATATCATTAATATTGCCCGGAACCACCCCACTGCCAACCAAAATTGCTATTCTATCCCCTGCACTCTCTATTATCTCCTTTAGCAGGAACCTGCCCTCATAAGCCGTGTCATGCAGACCGGATGTAAGAATTCGGCAGCATCCGCTTTCAATAATATCTTCCAGAGCCACTCTCCATTCACTACACCTGTCAAATGCTCTGTGAAAAACAACCTCCATACCTCCGGCAAGGTCAACGATCTCTTTTAGCTTTTGTTTATCAACATTACCGTCTTTGTCAAGAAAGCCTACAACAACACCCCCGGCTCCACTCTCTTTACAATAAAGTACATCTCTTTTAATAAGATCAAACTCCACCTCGTTATACAGAAAATCTCCACCTCTCGGCCTTATCAAAACCATAACACCCAGTTTAAGGTTTTCACAACAATATCTTATTAGTGCCGGAGAGGGAGTCAATCCCCCCTCTGAGAGGGCCTGGCATAATTCTATTCTGTCCGCTCCTGCTCTGTCAGCAGCAAGAGCAGAGTTAATATTATCTGTGCATACCTCTGTAATGACTCTTCTCATCTTTCTTAGTTTTTGCAAAGTTAGTTCAATTATGCCCAAACAAAAAAGAGGGTGACCAAAAATCTCTTTTTAGTCACCCTCTCTAAATATGTCAGGGAGAGATTACTCCTCCTTCTTCTCTTCGCTCTTCTTCGCTCTTGGCTTTGCAGGAGCTTTTGCTTTAGGTTCAGCTGCTACGGCCTCATCAGCCTTTACCTCTGTTCCCTCTGCCTTCTTTGAGCGACCGCGTCTTGTGGCAGGCTTCTTAACCTCAGGCTTAGCAGAAGCAAGCATTGCCTCATTAAAGTCAACCAGCTCAATCATTGCCATATCAGCCGCATCACCCTGACGGAAACCAGTCTTTAGAATTCTGGTGTATCCACCCGGACGGTCAGCAATCTTTGGTGCTATTGTACGGAACAATTCAGAGACAGCCTCTTTCTGCTTCAGGTATGAGAAAACTATACGGCGAGAATGGGTTGTGTCATCCTTTGACTTTGTGAGAAGTGGTTCAATATAAACTCTCAGAGCTTTTGCCTTAGCAACTGTGGTCTCAATCCTTTTATGCAAAATGAGAGATGATGCCATATTAGCAAGCATCGCCTTGCGATGTCCGCTCTTACGGCCCAGGTGATTAAATTTTTTATTGTGCCTCATGTTTAATTACTTTCTTTTCAATGTTATACTTTGATACATCCATTCCAAAGCTGAGCTTGAGTCTTTCAACAAGCATATCTATCTCTGTGAGGGACTTCTTTCCAAAATTCCTGAACTTCATCAGCTCATTTCTCTGAAGGGAAACAAGATCTGCAAACGTCTCTATGTCAGCAGCCTTAAGGCAATTTAACGCCCTTACTGAAAGCTCCATATCAGATAGTTTTGTGAGTAAAAGGTGTCTCATTCTGAGCGACTCTTCATCTAACTCATTGCTAACAACCTCTACCGGAGCCTCAAGAGATATCTTCTCATCAGAGAAAAGCATAAAGTGGTGAATCAGAATTTTCGCAGCCTCTTTAAGAGCATCCTTAGGATGGATTGAACCATCTGTGGTAATCTCCAGATTAAGCTTTTCGTAGTCTGTCTTCTGCTCAACACGCCAGTTCTCAACGAAGTATTTAACATTCTTAATAGGGGTGAAAATGGCATCAATCGGAATCAATCCAAAAGGTGCATCCTCTATACGGTTCTCCTCTGCCGGAACATATCCTCTCCCTTTATTGATTCTAAGTTCTATTGTAAGTGCCACTGATGGCTCCATTGTACAAATGTGCCACTCAGGGTTCAGAACTTTAAATGAAGAGAGTTGCTTTGAAATATCTTCCGCGGTAAACTCCTGTTTTCCGCTTACAGTTACGGTAACAACCTCTGAATCCTCCCCCTCTACCATTCTTTTGAACCTTACCTGCTTTAGATTGAGTATAATGTCAACAACTGTTTCAATAACTCCCGGTATGGTTGCAAATTCATGATCTACACCCTGTATCTTGATTGAGGTTATGGCGTAACCTTCAAGAGAAGAGAGCAGGATGCGGCGCAAAGCGTTACCAACTGTGATGCCGTAACCCGGCTCAAGCGGACGGAACTCAAATCTGCCGAATGTATCGGTTGATTCAAGCATAATTACCTTATCCGGTTTTTGAAATGCTAATATTGCCATTTTATTTTTTATTTAGAGTATAACTCAACAATTAACTGCTCGTTTATGTTCTCCGGAATCTCTGTTCTGTCCGGAAGGTTGAGAAGTTTTCCCGACAGAGATGCGGCATCCCACTCAATCCAGGCAAACTTGCTTGAACCACGAGAGATATTGTCCTGAATAACCTCTAAACTCTTTGATCTCTCACGAACGCCAATAATGTCGCCGGGTTTAATCAAAGTTGAAGGAATATTGCAAATATCACCATTAAGTACAATGTGGCAGTGAGTCACAAGCTGTCTTGCAGCTGCTCTTGAAGGAGCAATGCCCATTCTGTACACAAGGTTGTCAAGGCGAGTTTCAAGCAGGAAGAGAAGGTTTTCACCTTTGCGTCCCTTCATCTTTGAAGCCTTTTCATAAAGGTTGCGGAATTGTCTCTCCAGAATTCCGTATGTATATTTTACTTTTTGCTTCTCCTTTAGCTGTATGCCATACTCAGAAGTTTTTTTGCGCTTCTTTGCCATACCGTGCTGTCCCGGAGGATAGTTTTTCTTTTCGTAACTTTTATCGGGGCCGAAAACCGGCTCACCAAATTTGCGGGCAATTTTTGTAGAAGGCCCTGTATATCTTGCCATATTAACTTATTTAAATCAATTTTTAATAGTTTATACTCTACGGCGGCCTTTCGGACGGCAACCATTGTGAGGAAGCGGAGTCACGTCAATGATCTCAGTTACCTCAATGCCGGCTCCGTGAATGGTACGGATAGCCGACTCACGGCCTGCGCCCGGTCCTTTTACATATGCCTTAACTTTACGCAATCCCAGGTCAAAAGCTACCTTTGCACAATCCGCAGCTGCAGTTTGGGCAGCGTATGGAGTGTTCTTTTTAGAACCTCTGAAACCCATCTTACCGGCAGATGACCAGCTGATAACCTGACCCTCGTTGTTAGTCAGGGTTACGATAACGTTGTTAAAAGTAGAAGAGATATGGGCTTGCCCGTATGCTTCAACTTTTACAACTCTCTTTTTATTTGTTGTTCCTGTCTTTTTTGCCATAATCTAGGTTCTATTTAGTTGCTTTCTTCTTGTTAGCTACTGTTTTCTTCTTACCCTTACGAGTACGGGCGTTATTCTTTGTAGACTGTCCACGGGTAGGCAGTCCCAGACGATGTCTGATGCCTCTGTAGCAGCCAATGTCCATCAATCGCTTGATGTTCAGTTGTACCGATGAACGAAGTTCACCTTCGATTTTGAATTCCGATGCAATCATTCCACGGATTGCAGCAATTTGATCGTCATTCCAGTCTTTCACCTTTGTGTTAAAATCAATACCAAGTTTGGTAAGAATCTCCTGTGAAGAACTGCGACCAATTCCGTAGATATAGGTCAAACCTATCTCTCCGCGTTTGTTTTTTGGTAAATCAACTCCGGCTATACGTGCCATATGTATCTATTCTCTTTATTGTTTACAATTAGTTAACCTTGGCGCATCTTGAATTTTGGATTCTTTTTGCAAATTACATACAAGCGACCTTTTCGCTTAACTATTTTGCAATCTTCGCTGCGCTTCTTGATGGATGCTTTTACTTTCATATCTGTAATTATTATTTGTATCTGAAAGAAATTCTTCCCTTTGTTAAATCATAAGGTGACATTTCAACCCTCACCCTGTCTCCCGGCAATATGCGAATGTAGTGCATTCTCATTTTGCCCGAAATGTGGGCAATTATTACGTGGCCGTTGTCCAACTCCACGCGAAACATCGCATTGGAAAGGGCCTCTATTATTGTTCCCTCTTTTTCTATAGCTGATTGTTTAGCCATATAATGTTTAAATACTCCTTATAAAATAACTTTAGTTGTTCTCTATAAAATCAAATGTCGACAAGACATCGGGTTTCCCCTTTTGTACCACCACCATTAACTCATAGTGTGCAGAATTCATCTTATCAATGGTACTCAGAGTCCAGCCGTCATCGTGAAGATATACGTTCCTGGATCCTGCATTGACCATTGGTTCAATGCATATCACAAGACCTTCGGTTAGTTTTTTCCCATCACCTCTTCTGCCATAGTTTGGAACCTCAGGTGATTCATGGAGTTTTTTTCCAATCCCATGACCCACCATCTCTCTTACAACAGAAAAACCTGCTTTTTCAACATGCTCCTGAACTGCATAAGAGACATCTCCCATTCTGTTGCCATGGATTGCCTTCTCTATCCCTTTGTAAAGAGACTCTTTGGTAACTCTCAACAACCTCTCTGTCTCGGGAGTCACCTCTCCGACAGGGAATGTATAAGCAGAGTCTCCATAGTAGCCCTTCATAAAGGTACCGCAATCCACAGAGATAATATCGCCCTCCTGCAGTCTGTAATCTGATGCAAATCCGTGGACCACGACATCATTAACAGAGATGCAAAGCGAATAGGGAAAACCTCCGTAACCAAGGAACGCAGGCACTGCGCCATTGTCGCGAATAAATGTTTCGGCAATTTTGTTAAGCTCTAAGGTTGTAACACCAGGAGCTACATGCCGTCCCACCTCCGCAAGAGTCTTTGATACAAGCAGAGCATTCTCTCTCAGTATCTCAATCTCTTCCCCGGTCTTAAGTCTTATCATTATTTGAAAGAACTTTATTAGCCTTAAGCTCCTGTACGACCCTTCAAACGACCTGTCTTCATAAGACCGTCGTAGTGGCGCATCAGAAGATGGCTCTCTATTTGCTGTAGTGTATCAAGTACCACACCCACAAGGATCAGCAGCGAAGTTCCCCCGTAAAACTGGGCAAACTGGCCGTCAACCCCAAGCATGCTGGCAAAAGCCGGAAGGATTGCGACAATCGCGAGGAAAATCGAACCAGGAAGCGTAATGCGAGACATAATGGAATCAAGGTATTCGGCAGTCTTTTTACCTGGTTTAATACCTGGAATAAAACCTCCGTTCTTCTTCATATCCTCAGCCATCATTGTTGGGTTCACCGTAACTGCTGTATAGAAGTAGGTGAAAGCAACAACCATTAATCCAAAGATGAAGTTGTACCAAAATCCCATAGGGTTTGTAAGTGTAGCGGCAATTCCGCGAGTTGCGTCAAAGCCTGCAAAAATAAGCGGGAACATCATCAAAGCCTGTGCGAAGATAATTGGCATAACGCCAGCCGCGTTTATCTTCAGCGGGATATATTGACGAACTCCGCCATATTGTTTGTTACCAATAATTCTCTTGGCATACTGAACAGGAATCTTTCTGGTCCCCTGTACAAGAGCTATTGTAGCTACGAATACAAAGAAGAGAATAATGCCCTCAACAATAAGCATCAGGACACCGCCTCCGGCGCTCTGGCTTATTCTAGCACCACCCTCTGCCACCAGGGCAAATGGAAGTCTGGCAATGATTCCCACCATAATGATGAGTGATATTCCATTACCTAAGCCGCGATCGGTAATGCGCTCACCCAACCACATTATGAACATGGTTCCACCAATAAGTACTACGGTTGCAAATACGTTGAATGTAAATCCTTTAAGAATGAATGCAGTCTCCGGAAGCTGAACGTGCAGGTTTGCCATATAGGCAGGACCCTGAAGAGCAAGAATAACTATTGTCAGGTATCTTGTCCACTGGTTCATCTTTCTTCTTCCGCTTTCACCCTCTCTCTGAAGCCTCTGGAAGTAAGGAATCATAATTCCCAGAAGCTGAATCACGATTGATGCAGAGATATATGGCATTACCCCCAGTGCAAAAATGGAGGCGTTACCGAATGCTCCGCCTGAGAACATATTGAGGAGACCGAGCAACCCTTCGGATGCCTGGTTCTGCAACTGATCCAGTTGAGTAGGGTCAATCCCCGGTAGCACAACATAGCTTCCCAGACGATAAACCAGCAGCAATAAAACAGTATAAACTATCCTCTTGCGAAGTTCCTCTATCTTGAAAATGTTCTTTATCGTTTCAATAAATTTTTTCATGGGCTTCGTTAGATTTTAGTAGCCTTACCCTGCTGTGCCTCAATCTGTGCTATGGCCGATTTTGAAAATGCGTGTGCTGTAACATCAAGTTTTGCGGTAAGTGTACCATTGCCAAGGATTTTAACCCTGTCATTTTTTGACACAAGACCATATTGAGCAAGTACATCAAGGTTAATTACCTCAACACCTGTTTTTTCACTCAACTCCTGAAGAGTTGAAAGATTTATTGCTTTATACTCAACTCTGTTGATGTTGTTAAATCCAAATTTTGGAAGTCTTCTCTGGAGAGGCATCTGACCTCCCTCAAAGCCAGGCTTGCGTGAATATCCGGAACGAGACTGAGCGCCCTTATGACCACGTGTGGATGTTCCACCGTGACCTGAACCTTCGCCCCTTCCAATTCTTTTTTCTCTGCCTTTGGCTCCTGAAGCTGGTTTTAGATTATGTAAATTCATTGTCAATGCTCTCCTAATTAGTTAATTTCTTCAACCTTAACAAGGTGTAACACCTTATCTACCATACCCTTTATTATAGGATTATTCTCAACCTCCACCACCTGGTGAATTTTGCGTATTCCAAGAGAGGCCAGGGTTGCCTGCTGTCTTTCTGTAGCGCGAACGCTGCTTTTGACTTGAGTAATTTTAAGTTTTGTCATCTTTTTTCCTCCTAGCCTTTAAAAACTTTATTCATTGGAACTCCACGCAAACCTGCTACTGTATAAGCATCTCTCATTTCTAGAAGAGCTGCAACGGTTGCCTTTACAAGGTTGTGAGGATTTGAAGAGCCTTTAGACTTTGCAAGAACGTCGTGAATGCCCACAGACTCGAACACTGCGCGCATCGCACCACCAGCCTTAACTCCGGTTCCCTCGGCAGCCGGCTTCATAAATACTCTGGCACCTCCAAATTTTGCCTCCTGCTCATGAGGAATAGTCTTCTTGTTAAGAGGTATCTTTACAAGATTCTTCTTGGCATCCTCTATTCCTTTGGAAATAGCGGTTGTTACCTCGTTTGCCTTACCAAGGCCGTAACCTACCACACCCTTCTCATCACCAACCACAACAATGGCTGCGAAGCTGAAGTGGCGACCACCTTTGGTTACCTTGGTAACCCTCTTAACTGCCACCAATCTGTCTTTAAGCTCCAGATCGGTTGTTTTAACTTTCTTTACGTTTATATTTGTCATAGTCAGTTACTAGAATTTAAGACCACCTTCGCGGGCGGCTTCTGCCAAACTTTTAACTCTTCCGTGATAAAGGTAACCTCCGCGATCGAAAGAGACCTCATTAATACCCTTTTCGATAGCTCTTTGTGCGGCAAGCTTGCCCACCAGTTTTGCAACCTCTACTCCGGATTTACCTTTGCACTCCTCAACGATAGCCTTGTCGGTAGAGCTTGCGCTTGCAAGAGTAACCCCGTTGATATCGTCAATAAACTGCACATATATCTGCTTATTGCTTCTGAATACAGCCAGTCTTGGCCTCTCCGCCACACCGTTCACAACTTTGCGAATTCGGTGCTGTATCCTCTTTCTTCTTTCAATTTTATTTAAAGCCATATCTCTTCTTCTCCTTATTATTTAGCGCTGGCAGATTTACCTGCTTTACGACGAAGTTGTTCACCCACAAACTTAATACCTTTTCCTTTGTATGGTTCAGGCTTACGCAGCGAGCGTATTTTGGCGGCTACCATTCCTACAAGTTGTTTGTCGTGGCTTGTCAGCGTAAGTACAGGGTTTGCACCCTTCTTTACAACCTCTGCAGAAGCTTTTACCTCTGAAGGTATCATAAAGTGGATGTCGTGAGAGTAGCCAAGGCTCATCTCAATAACTTGTCCCTTAACTTCGCAACGATAACCCACACCAACAAACTCCTGTTTGATGGAGAATCCCTGAGATACACCAGTCACCATATTCTGAATAAGTGCGCGGTAAAGACCGTGCATTGAGCGGTGGCGTGGCTGATCAGTAGGACGAGTTACTTTTACTGTGCTCCCCTCTACCTCTACGGTAATGTCTGCGTCCACTTTCTGAACCAGCTCACCCAGGGGGCCTTTAACCTTTACGACGTTTCCCGGCTCAACTGTGAGAGTCACTCCGGACGGAAGGTTTACAGGTAATTTTCCTATTCGTGACATTATTAATAAATGGTTTTAATAAATAATTTCTTTTTAATATACGTAGCAGATTACCTCTCCGCCAACATTGAGATCTCTTGCCTCTTTGTCGGTTATCATACCTTTTGAGGTTGATAGAATGGCGATGCCCAGTCCGTTCAGTACTCTTGGAAGTTTCTCAACTCCAACATACCTTCTTAGACCAGGAGAGCTTATTCTGGTAATTTTTTTGATAGCAGCCTTCTTAGTCTCAGGGTGATACTTAAGTGCTATCTTAATAGTGTTTGCCGGAGTTCCTTCAACCAACTTGTAGCTCAGGATATAACCCTTTTCATGAAGAATACGGGTGATCTCCATCTTCATGTTTGAAGCGGGAATCTCAACAACTTTGTGTCCTGCAAGATATGCATTTCTTACTCTTGTCAGGAAGTCTGCAATTGGATCAGTCATTTTTTCTCTTTTTTGCTTGGTAAGCGACGCCTCTTCTTAATATTGGCGCCCGATATCCAATAGTTTATAAATAAAATATGTAGTTGCGATTTTTATCGCATTTATTCTACCAGCTGGCTTTGCGGACGCCCGGGATAAGGCCTTTGCTTGCCATCTCGCGGAACTGGATACGGCTGATACCGAAAACACGCATATAACCCTTTGGACGTCCTGTCAATGAACAACGATTATGTTTACGAACAGGGCTGGAGTTCTTAGGAAGCAGGTCAAGAGCGGCATAATCGCCTGCCTCTTTCAGTGCTTTGCGTTTTTCTGCATATTTGGCACATAGTTTAGCGCGTTTTACTTCGCGTGCCTTCATTGATTCTTTTGCCATTATCTATCTCTTTATATTATTTCTTAATATTCTTGAAAGGCAGACCGAATTCGCGAAGAAGGGCGAAAGCCTCTTCATCCTTGCTGGCAGATGTAACAAATGTGATCTCCATGCCCAGGATCTTTGTCACTTTGTCAATATCAATTTCAGGGAAGATGATCTGCTCCTTAATACCCAGTGTATAGTTTCCTTTTCCGTCGAACTTCTCGTTAATTCCTTTGAAGTCTCTGATACGAGGCAAAGAAATAGCGACTAGTCTCTCAAGGAATTCATACATCTTTGCAGCGCGGAGAGTAACCTTCACTCCGATAGGCATTCCCTTACGAAGTTTGAAATTGGAAATATCCTTGCGTGAGTATGTAAGAACAGCCTTCTGTCCTGTTATAGTTGTAAGCTCCTGCTGAGCTATCTCCACAAGCTTCTTGTCTGCAGTAGCAGAACCTACACCTTGATTGATAGTTATTTTAGTAAGTTTTGGAACCTGCATAACAGAGGTATATCCAAACTCTTTCATTAGCTTAGCGGTAATCTCCTCTTTAAATCTCTTCTGCAGAGTAGGAACATAACCCTTGGCTACAACTTGAGCTCCCTCAACTTTAGCAGCCTTTTCAGCCTTTCCTTTAGATGCAGCCTTAGGTGCTGCGTTTGGTTTTGTACTTGCCATTATTTAATCTCCTCTCCAGATTTTTTCGCGTAACGAACTAGTTTTCCCTTATCATTCAATTTGCGGCCAATGCGGGTTGCGCCACCCTTAACAGGATCAACCACCTGCAGGTTTGATACATGAACGCCAGCCTCTTGCTTGATAATTCCTCCCTGAGGATTCTTAGCGTTTGGCTTGGTATGCTTGCTTACCATGTTGATTCCCTCAACAATGGCGCGATTCTTTTCTGTAAGCACCTCGAGAACCTTACCTGTCTTTCCGCGGTCGTCTCCGGCATTTACATAGACTGTATCGCCTTTTTTAATATGTAATTTCTTATTCATACTACTAATACCATTTAATTATAACACCTCAGGTGCCAATGATACAATCTTCATATAGTTCTCGCGAAGCTCTCTTGCAACAGGGCCAAAGATACGGGTTCCCCTTACCTCACCCTGATTGTTGAGCAATACACAAGCATTGTCGTCAAAACGGATATATGAACCGTCCTGGCGACGGATCTCCTTCTTAGTTCTTACTATCACCGCCTTTGATACTGTTCCCTTCTTGGCATCGCCTCCTGGGATAGCACTCTTAACGGTAACAACAATTTTATCGCCTACTCCGGCATAGCGGCGGCGGGTTCCCCCCAGCACACGGATACAAAGAACCTCCTTTGCACCGCTGTTGTCAGCCACCAATAATCTCGATTCTTGCTGTATCATAGCTTATTTAACTTTTTCTACAATTTCTACTAGTCTCCAGCGTTTTGTCTTACTCAGCGGACGTGTTTCCATGATGCGGATGGTATCACCCTCACTACACTCATTTTTTTCGTCATGAGCAACAAACTTAGTGGTTTTGTTTACGAACTTGCCGTAAATAGGGTGCTTTACCTTTCTTTTAACAGCTACAACTACGGATTTATCCATTTTGTTGCTGACCACTACACCTACTCTTTCTTTGCGAAGATTTCTTTCCATGTCTTCTATTTGCTCTGATTTGTTTCCTTCTGGCTCAATACAGTGAGCATTCTGGCAATGTTTCTTCTTGCTTTCTTAATCTGAGATAAATCATCCAATGGAGAAATAGCGTGATTCATCTTCATACGCACAAGATTGGTCTTCTCAGACTCAATGCGCTCTCTAAGATCCTTTGCGGACAACTCTCTTATCTCTTGAGTTTTCATCTTATTCCTTCATTAAATGTTATTCAGTGTAATCTCTGCGAACTACAAACTTGGTAACTACCGGCAGTTTTTGTGCGCCCAGCCTGAGTGCCTCTTTGGCAACCTCCATCGGAACACCCTCTGCTTCAATCAGGATTCTGCCAGGAGTGATTGGGGCCACAAATCCTTCAGGAGCACCCTTACCTTTACCCATACGAACCTCTGCAGGTTTTTTGGTAAACGGCTTATCAGGGAATACTCTTATCCAAATCTGTCCCTCACGTTTCATATAACGAACAACAGCCTGGCGGGCAGCCTCTATCTGCTGACCTGTAAGCCAGCAAGACTCTGTTGTCTTGATCCCGAAAGATCCAAAAGAGAGTTGATTCCCCCTTTGTGCGATCCCCTTCATACGGCCTTTCTGCTGCCTTCTGAATTTGGTTTTTTTAGGTTGTAACATTTTTTCTTTTACAGTTTAACGATAACGGTAAATATCTAATTGCGCTTTGGTCAATTTATTTTTCACGTTAAAAGCCTGCTCTTCAGCCATTTGTTATATTTGAACACACTTTTAGCGGGTTGCAAATATACACAAAAAATAATACGTGCAAAAGAATGATGACATTTTTTACACATTTTGGACAGATTTTTTTTACAGCAAAAAAATTGATTTACAGAGGGAGATGCGATTCAATCAATTCTGAATTTTTCTCAAAAAGTCTAGAAAATTTTCTCCCCAAAATCTTGACAACTGATACTCTGAATATCCCCTCCTCATAAGTTCAATTGTCAGACTCTTCATTTTTGAAACATTTTCAAGCCCGACGACTCCTCCGCCTCCGTCAAAATCGGTACCAAGGCCAACATGCTCTATACCTGCTATCTTTACGGCATGATCAATATGGTCGGCAATATCCTTAACGGTCACCTGCTCTCTCGGCTTATCAGACAAAAAGAACCTCCCGGTTGCAATCTGAATCAGTCCACCCCTTTGTGCAATAGCTGCAATCTCGTCATCTCTGAGGTTTCTGTTATGGTTTTTAATGCTCCATACTCCTGAATGTGTTGCAATAACCGGTTGTGAACTCACCTCAATTACATCTTTAAGCGTCTCAACAGATGCATGAGACACATCAATAGCAATGCCAAGCCGATTCATCTCTTTTACTACTGACACCCCGAATTCAGACAAACCTCCGTGTTCTGAAACGCCATCCATAGAAGCGTCACATATTTCATTGTTCTTGTTGTGGCAAAGAGTTATTGCTCTTACTCCAAGATTGTAAAAGTACTCAATAAGAGTGAGATCTTTACCAATTGGATAGCCGTTTTCAAGAGCCGGAACAACAGAGAGATACCCATCAACCTTGTTTTTGATCAAATCATCCGCTGTGTGGGCAATCCTCACCCTCTCTTGCCTGCCGGCATAATCCAGAAACTTCACAAGTTCACCCTCTGCACTCTCCTTTGCCGAAATATGCCCCTCATCTGTTCTTGGTCCCTGTCCAATGAATATTGCAAAAAGAGCTGCATCCAGCCCTCCCTCTCTCATCATCGGGAAGGTAACCTGTCCTTTAATTACGGAGCCTCCTCTTTCTGGATTATTGAGGTGCAGAGCGGTATCATTATGTGTGTCTATGGTAAAATATTTTTTATGGAATAGCTCTGCAGCTTCCGTGAGCTCTCTCTCATTCTGGGCATAAAGATTTGAGATTAAGAGGGAGAAAAGTATGGTGGTCAGGATTGATAAGTTTACCTTCATGGCTCTAAATTTGCATATGAAGTCCAAAATTAAGAAATTTGAGATATCTGCAATGAATCTTAGAAACGCATATAGACATTTTACTACATCTATACCCCTTGCTTTGGGTGTATTGCTAATAGCTTCCGAAACTACAGCTCAGGAGCAAAAGCGCGGGTTTGAAGTGGGTTATAAGATTGAGCAGGGTGATACCGTTTATCAGATACAGATAAGGGACACATATCTTTTCAACTGGCCGGACAATAAAAGAAAGGGGAGAGAGTGGAGAGAGTTTTCCAGGCTGGTTTACAATTTCAGAAAAACATACCCCTACGCACTAATTGCTAAGGAGAAGGTACTTCTTGCAGACTCTGTTCTCTCTAGCAGGAAGTTCAGCAACAAGGCAAGGGAGAAGTTTATAAAAGATTTTGAGAAACAACTCTTTGCTGAATTTGAGAAGCCATTGAGAAATATGACAATTTCTCAGGGCAAACTGCTGTTAAAGCTTATTGACAGAGAGATAGGACAGAACTCTTTCCAAATAATTAGAGAGTACAAAGGTGGATTCAATGCCGCCTTCTGGCAGGGGATTGCCAAACTCTTCGGGTCTGATCTTAAGAAACCATATGATAAATTCGGAGATGATAAAATGACGGAAGAGCTTGTTCAGATGTACAATAACGGGACTTTTGACTATCTGTTTTACTCAATATTTTAATCTCTTCCGCTTCTCCACTCCATACTGTCTGAAGTGGTCTCATAAAGCAAATAATCACATCCGTTTATCCACTCTCCCAAAACATACATATTCCCTCCTCTTGGCGTTGTGATACTACCGGGAGTGTGCAGGTGCCCGAATATGTAATAGTCAGAAGGTTGTGTCATTTCTCTCCGGCACACATATTTGTAAAGAGGCTCGTCTGCTCCTTTGAACTGATGTGCATTGCCCTTGGCAAGTCTGTTGTGTACCGACCATCTGTTCGCCAATGCAAATGCCCATCTTGGATGAATATTGCTAAAAAGTTTTTGCAGTATTTTACTGTTAAATATAGATTTAAGAAGCATATAACCCTTATCCTCACCGTCAAGTCCGTCGCCATGAGCAAGACAAAAGTTCTTACTTCCAATCATAACCTGATAAGGTTGTTCAAGAATCTCCATTCCTAACTCCTCTTTAAAGTATCCAAATGCCCATACATCATGGTTACCCTTAAAGAAAAATAGTTTCACACCTCTGTCAGAAAGCTTTGAGAGTGCTCCGAAGAATCGTGTATAACCTTTTGGAACAACATATTTGTATTCGTACCAGAAGTCAAAAATATCTCCGAGCAGATACAGGGCGACAGTCTCAGGAGGCAAGGATTCAATTACAGAGACCAGCCTTCTCTCACGTAGCTCAGCATCTCCGACTTTTAGTCCAAGGTGAACATCTGATATAAAACACACATAGCCTTTTTCCATATTGAGAGAACAGAGTTAAAACAACAATGAGAAGAGACAAAGTAAGCCGGCAGCTGCACAATAGATTGCAAATGGGGTAAGTTTTGCTCTTTTAACCAGAGCAATCATAACTTTACAGGCAAAAAGCCCTGAAGTAAATGCAGACAGAAATCCAAGTCCAAGAGACAATGGTGATATGTCTGATCCTGGAGCTGTAAACTCTCCGGAGATGAGTTCAAGAAAAGCCTCTCCAAGCACAGGAATCAACACCATAAGGAATGAGAATCTGGCAACTTCATCCTTTTTTAACCCAAGCATCATTCCGGTTGAAATTGTTGATCCGGATCTGGACAGTCCCGGAAGCACAGCTATAGATTGCGCTATCCCAATAATAAATGCTCTGCCGAAAGTAAGCCTCTTTTCTGAAGGCTTAACAAAACCTGTAAGCATTAGAAGAGCTGCCGTTATCAGTAGCGATATACCCACAACCATCAGCCCAGAACCAAAAATAGCCTCTACCTCCTCTTTGAAAAACATACCAACAATAAAAACCGGGATCATAGAAACACCTATCTTGAGGAGATAGTCAGTCTCTTCGTTTAATTTAAACTTAAATAGGCCTTGTAATAGTTTTAGAATATCATTTCTGAAAACTACCAGTGTACTCGTAACCGTTGCCGCATGGACTACAACCTCAAATTTCAGATTAGTACTCTCAATGCCCAATAGCTCCTTTCCAATGGCCAAGTGGCCACTGCTACTGACCGGCAGAAACTCTGTAAGACCCTGAATAAATCCAAGTAAAATCGCCTCAATCCACGAAATCATCTTCTGGGCTTTTTCATTATTGCAACAATCTCAACTACAAATCCGGCTATTATCAATAGAGGTGAGAGAACAATCCTCCTGAAACTGAACATCTGCTCACCGGTAAATATATTTGGGTCATCAGTTCCGCCTCCGGTCATAAGGATATATCCCAGTATCATTAATGCCAGTCCTGCCAATGCAATATACAGGTTCTGAGGAGGCATAGCAAACCTCGGGTTGTCTTGAGCGATTTTTTTAGCCATCTCTATAATTTTTTCAATAGTACAAATCATCCGCCGGTAATGAGAGCACCTTGTTCAATACTATCCAGGTACTTATCAGGCAAAGCATTACCCCTGCCGCAATAACTCCTGCAAAAAGGTAAAGAATAAGCATAGGATCCAGCAACTCATATAACTGCGTAAAATCTCTTTTTACGATATAAAGAATCCCGGACAGTATCCCCACAGCCATAAATCCTGAAATCATTCCCTGAAGAATACCATTCATTATAAAGGGCCTCTTTATAAACGAACGCCTTGCTCCTACCAGTTTCATCGTGTAAATAACGAACCTCTTTGAAAAGACATTTAGCCTTACAGTATTATTGATCAAGAAAAATGAGATAAAAAGCAGCAAGGATGTGAAAATAGTCAAAACTAACCCTATCTTCTCCAAGTTCTTATTTACTATCTCAATTAGTGACTCCTCCCATACTACTTCTCTGACGCCGGCATTAAGGAGTATTTCCGACTCAATCATTGAGAGGCTGTCACTCCTTACATATTCTGATTTTACCTGAACATCCGCCGATATCGGAACAGGATTCAGGTCAAAAACCTCAAGGAAATCCTCTCCCAAAATCCCCCTCATCTCCTCAGTTCCCCTCTCTTTCGAAATAAATTCAATGGATTTAATAAAAGGCATAGTGGCAATGACGTCTGTCAAAGCCATAGCTCTCTCTTCGGATATATTTGAATCAAATATTACCGACAGCCTGAGATTTTCCCTGAAATAGTCTCTCATTCCCGAAGCATTTACCGCTACAAGTCCGCCTGTGCCGGCGAGCACCAAAACAAGTGTAATGCTGATCAGGGAAGAGAGGTATGAGTGCAGGAATCTCTTTGCAACATTTCTGTTATCTCTCCTCTTCATATACCAAGCCCCAAAGATATATAAATCTCTCAATTAAATTAAATTTATTATCTTTGTGTTGAATTTGCCTAACTTATACACTATTCGGAATATGAGCGAACCTGTTAGAGTACTTTTTGTAAACTCAGAGATGGAACATTTTATGCCCGCATCCACTATAGCGACAGTGGGCAGATATCTTCCGCAGGGGATACAGGAGAGCGGAGCTGAAATCAGATCTTTTGTGCCCAGGTATGGAATCATAAACGAGCGAAGATACCAGCTGCACGAAGTAATCCGTCTTTCCGGGATGAATATTATTATCAATGATATAGACAGACCTCTTGTAATTAAGGTCTCTTCAATATCAGCAGCAAGAATGCAGGTTTACTTCATAGATAATGAAGATTACTTTCACAGGAAGTTTGTATATACAGACGACTCGGGCAAATATTTTACAGATAATGATGAAAGAGCCATATTCTTTGCCAGAGGTGTGCTTGAAACTGTAAAAAAACTAAGGTGGAAGCCTGACATAATACATTGTCAGGGATGGATCTCTCATCTGCTTCCAATATATCTGAGAAAGGTTTACAGCGACGATCCTATATTCACGGACAGCAAAGTGGTTCTCTCTCTTTACGATGACTCCATGAATATGGAATTCAATAATGAAACAAGATCAAAAATTGTGGTTCCCGGAGTTAGAAATAAAGACCTTGATGTCCTGGATCCGGCAAATGGCATAAATCTTGCTAAGTTAGCCATACAGTACTCAAATGGTGTAATAGTAGGCAGCAGCAGCCTGCCTGCAGAGCTTGAAGAGGCAATTAAAACTCCTCACCTGAAAGTTCTTCCATACAGAGAGATTGACCATCCTGAGAACACCTACATCCAAGATTACAAAAATTTTTATGACCAAATTCTGGGCAACAATGACAAAAAGGTTTAATCCTTCAAAGATTCTTATACTGACATCTCTTATTTTCCTGATGTCATCCTGTATAACAGTAAATAAAAAGGCAGGCGAAGGTGTGGTTCCGTCGGATCAGATTTTTGATGTAGCGGTTAAAGAGTTTGATCTGCCTGTTGAGATGAGAGTATCTGACAGCCTGCAAACAATTACTTCCGGAGCACTCGTTGTGGGTGCACATAAAGATCCGGATCTTGGCCTTACAATATCATCTGGAGCATTCAGGCTTTACCCGCAGAAGGACACAAATCATTTCGGGAACGATCCAAAGATCAATTATCTCAGACTCTTTCTTTCAATTTCATCAAATATAGTTCTTGATGAAAACGATAGCAAGATTCCTCAGAATGTTTATGTTCACAGACTACTTACAGATCTTGATACTCTTAAAATCTACAACAACTCGCTTACTGAGGCCGATTATGACCCTACACCACTTAATGCAGGAGGCAATGTTTACTTTGGGGGAGACTCACTTAACATGGAGCTCTCAAAGGAGTACGCAAGAGAGCTCGTTACAGCAACTGCCGAGGAGATGGACAGCCTCAACCTTTTTGTTAAAAGATTCAAAGGTTTTCTAATAAGAACAGAACCTTTGCCCGGCTCACTTCAAGGTGGCAGATTTAATATCATTGTTCCCTCCTCTGTCAATATGGTTCTCTCATATAACCATACCGACAGTGAAGTGACTCAACCTGACAGCGTAATATACTATTTTACTACAGACACAGATTTAAATCTCAACACTATAAAACACAGTTCATCATCCCTGGCAGGTAATAACACATCTGAGAAGATATACATAGAGGGGCTGGCTGGGATAAAGCCATTTATAGACATGGCTCAGGTTAAGTTGATGATGTCTGAATGGGCTGCTGAGAACAATACTCCTCTTGAGAAAGTTGTTATATCCAAGGCAGAGTTGATATTCCCATATGAGATGCCTCTTAACTATAAGACATTGTCTCAATATCCCACACAAGTATTCCTGGCAACAAGAAACACCGGTGACTCTTACTCAAGGCAACCATACTACCAGATACTGGAAGAGATAAATTACAATGACACTAAAGGGAGTATAAATAAATCCCTGCTAACATACAATCTCAATATTACAGGCTATTTCCAAAATCTGCTTAAAGGCAAATACACAAAAAGAGAAGAACTCAAAGCCTATATTATCCCTGTGGCCTCAACCTCAAACTCAATGACCGGTGAGGTTAGCTATTTTATTGATAATACCGTTTACTATAAAGGTGTTCTCAATGGCACATCATCTATCAGAAGACCTAAACTGAAGCTGGTTTACGCGATAATCCCTTAAGAAACTATAATTCTGTAAAAAACAATAGAGGCCGACATTGTTTTGTCGGCCTCTATTGTTTTTATTATCAATTCAGCTTAGTGAGTCACTTACTGTTGTCAGATTTTTCTGAATACAATACAAGAGTTGTGTCCTCCAAAACCAAATGTGTTGTTCAGTGCAACATTCACCTCTCTCTTTTGAGCTTTGTTCAATGTCAGGTTGAGATTATAGTCAATCTCAGGGTCCTCATGTTCAAAATTAATTGTCGGAGGAATAGTTCCTGAATTAATTGCATGTATGCAGGCTAACGCCTCAACTGCTCCTGTCGCTCCAAGCAGGTGTCCGGTCATTGATTTGGTAGAGCTTATGTTCAGATTGTAAGCATGCGCACCAAACAGCTCCTTTACAGCCTTTAACTCTGCTATGTCACCAAGAGGTGTCGCTGTTCCGTGAACATTTATATAATCAACCTCTTCCGGTTTAATTCCTGAGTCCTGAAGAGCAAGTTTCATCACCTGTTTTGCCCCCAATCCATCTGGATGTGGTGCTGTTATATGGTGAGCATCTGCACTTAAGCCAGCTCCTGCTACCTCAGCATAGATTCTAGCACCTCTGGCAATAGCATGCTCATACTCTTCAAAGATTAACGTTGCTGCGCCCTCTCCCATTACAAATCCATCTCTCGTCTTGTCAAAAGGACGAGATGCAGTTTTATAATTATCATTATTTGTAGAGAGTGCCTGAGCTGAGTTGAAACCTCCTATGCTTGGTACAGAAATCCCTGCTTCTGATCCACCTGTAATTATTATATCTGCCTTGCCGAGTCTGATATAGTTCAAGGCATCGGTCATTGCGTGGGTTGAAGAGGCACAAGCCGATACAGTCGTAAAGTTTGGTCCTCTAAAGCCGTATTTCATTGAGATGTGGCCGGCTGCTATATCCGGAATCATCTTGGGAATAAGGAAAGGGCTGAATCGAGGAGTGCAACCACCCTCAAAATAGCCCTTTATCTCCTGAAACATTGTTTCAATGCCTCCGATCCCGGAACCAACAATAACACCAGCTCTGTCCAGATCAATTTTTTCCGGATTAATACCTGCATCTTTTATTGCTTCAGCAGTAGCTGCCATGGCATACTGAGCAAACAGATCAAGCTTCCTGGCCTCTTTTTTGTCAATTCCAAATTTCTCAGGATCGAAGTCCTTGATCTCACAAGCGAATTTGGTCTTAAAAAGCGAGGCGTCAAAACGGGTAATCAGAGATGCTCCGCTTGTTCCGTTATCCAGGTTGTTGAAATACTCCGGGATATTGTTCCCCAGTGGGTTGATCGTTCCAATTCCTGTAACGACTACTCTTTTTAATTGCATTTTATACTTGTGTAATTTTGTTACTTAGCGTTGTTCTCTATGTATGCTATTGCGTCTCCAACAGTAGAGATCTTTTCAGCTGCCTCATCCGGAATGGTTATACCAAATGCCTTTTCAAACTCCATAATAAGTTCAACAGTGTCAAGTGAATCGGCACCTAAATCGTTTGTAAAAGAAGCAGCGGGAGTTACTTCTGACTCGTCAACTCCAAGCTTGTCTACGATGATGGCTTTAACCTTAGATGTAATATCTGCCATAATTTTAAATAGTTAGTTAATAATTTTGGTTTTAGTTATTTCAAAAATAGTTTGCAAAGAAAAGCAAAAAAAACGGAAAAAGAAAATTTATGCCAGTGAAACATAAAAAGACTGCCCTGCTTCACTATATAAATAAAAGTGTAATTATTAAAGCAATTTTTCGTTTGCCGATTTTTGATTAACTTTGGGCTAAAATTCTGATAATGTGTCAAATTAATATTGCTATATTTGCTTCTGGATCAGGCACAAATGCTGAAAATCTAATTAAGTTTTTCTCTCAATCAAAAAGCATAAAAGTAGCCTTGGTTCTATCAAACAAAAATGATGCCTATGTGCTTGAAAGGGCAAGGAATCTTAACGTGCCGACTTATACATTTTCACCATATGAATTGACTGACACATCTTTAGTTGATAATAGGCTAAATGAGTTAAAAATTGATGCCATTGTTCTGGCCGGTTTTTTACTAAAAATCCCAGATCGTCTGTTGACAAAATTTCCGGACAGAATTATTAACATTCACCCAGCCCTGCTTCCCAATTATGGAGGAAAAGGAATGTATGGATTAAAGGTGCATAGAGCTGTTATTGATGCGGGAGAGAGTGAAAGCGGAATCACAATACATCTCGTTGATGGAAAATACGATAATGGTAAAACTCTCTTTCAGGCAAAATGCAAAGTAGATAGTGGTGAGACTCCCGAGAGTCTGGCAATGAAGATTCACGACCTTGAGTACAGATTTTTCCCGAAAATAGTTAACGAATTTCTATTGGACACTTTTAAGCAGAGGTAAAGAGATTCTGAACCCAAATCCACTATATTTTAATCCGCTGAAAGAGACAAAAAGCCCGAACCTTCCCACATCATCCATACCTATGGAGTAGCCTGTTTCACTATGGTGTATCCCTCTGTCCGGGAGCCACAAAGACTTGAAATGAATAGCCTCAGTAAGCATTGGTGTATCCAGGAACGGCAGTCTTTTGAGCAAGATGTACTCGGAATTGTAGTTCAGCTTAACATCTAGCCATGACCCTTTGGTTGAGTTTAAATATCCGTCTGCCATAACATACCTTTCGTCAAAAAGATCTTCTGAAGTAATGATATTGGATGAAGAAAAGTGTTTATATTCCTGAAGAAAGATATTTCCGGATGACAGGTAAGTCCCCGCCTCCAGTGAATAAGAGAATGTTGAGTATATATCCGTTTTGACTCTCTGTTTTACAGAAGCCTCAAGTCTGGACCACGAAGATTCAAATCCCAATATACTGAACGCCTGCGCATATCTTAATGCAATAGTCGGGTATTTTGACCTTACATATCGTTTGTAACCTTTATCAATTCTGTAATAGTATCTGTGAGTGTATGAAAGAGATACATCAGCGGTAAGCGAAGAGGTTGCCTCAACTAACCCACCGTTTGTATTCAAGGGAGCATTCTCCTCTCCCTCCTTTCCGAACAAACTCTTAACATTGCCATTGGTTAGAGGTGAATAACTGCTGGCAGACAATCGTATGCTTGATCTTAGGCCATTTGCCAGATCTATGCCCGATGTAAGAGAGACAAATCTCTTATCCAGTAATTTAACCGGATTAATACCAAACAGGAAAGATGAATAAGAGTTCAGGAATCTACTCACACCGGGCTGAGAAGATATGTCGGCACTCTCTCTTCCTGCCTCAAATGATATAACCCCGTTATGTAACGGAGAGTGGCTGAGTTTAATTCCGGTATTCCATAAAATGACATTTCTCTCTGAGGAGTAGTATGCAGAAGCGTTAATTTCAGCCGGTGCATTTTTAAATCCTCCGTACTGCAAAGAGATGTTCTGCCCAAACTGATAACCATCTACAAAGTTGAAATCTCCTACGACTTTAGAGAGGCCTCCGAATGTAAAGTGAAGTTTATCTGCTAATTTAAACTTATGGCCAAAAAATATTTTCTCTATAACCGTAACACCTCTTCCGCTATTCTGTGACCTTACAGAGTCTCTTTTTTCAATCTCCTTAAATTCAAATTTCAGGCTATCTCTCTTCTGGTATGAGACCACCTCATCTCCTCTTAAGGGCACCCGTCTTACCTCAAGCCAATATAGTGAATCTCTGATTTTTGCAGTAGAATCCACTACAACAGTTGTGTTAGATACTGCTCTCTTTAGCTCAAGAGATGGCTCCTCTGTCGGTTTAGGGGCAAGATCTCTCTCCAGATTTTTTGCTATTCTGCTTGCATCTCTCTTTTTCATATCTGAGTCCTGAGAGGGAAGAGAGCTTCCATTATGCAGGAGTGCGGAGGCGTTTGTTTTAATCCCGCTGTAAGATGCAGAGGAGAAGTACTGTCCCTCCCCTTTTATTCCCAAAGTGCTGATGTCTGCCTTTATGTTATATGTAGTAGGAAGGAATACCCCCTCCGATACCTCATTATAGTTTATCTTGATGTTTATGTTTACCCCGGACTGGCTTGTAACAAGTTCTGCGTAGGCGACATTCCATAAGTTATCAACTATATAGAGATGTCCTGCAAACAGCTTTGAATTCCCTCTTTTGGGCACAACCAATATTTTATTAACGACTCTCCCTGACTCATTTGCAATCCCCTGGTATAAGAATCTGTAATATGAGAGGGCATTGGGAGAGAGAGGAGAGACCATACCGGAAATCTGGGGGTCGTAAATGGAGGATTTCATAATCATTGAGAAATCTCCGGGATCAATCTCCTCTGGAATTGAACTTGAAAATGCTCTTACCGTCTGGTGGTATTTATTCGGAAATGTAAATTTAATTGTTGAGTGTGACTCCACGACAAAGAGCTTACCTGTTACAAAATTTGCCATCTCCTTAATGGATTTGACCTTTAGAATGGCCGGTATCTTATTTATTTTTACGGTCCCTTTAAGGTAACTATCTGCTTCATACTCTCTGACCTGATATCTGTACCTGGGTGCCATAGCAATAGCTCTCTTCATTATTGAGGTACCTCTGTCGTCATCTCTTCCGGAGAGAGTTGCCTCTCTAAGCTCATACGACACTTCATCCAGTACAAATGTCCTGTAAATGGACTCCTCACCTTTTTCTATGGTGAGTCTCTCTCTGCTAAATCCCAGTGAGGAGATCTCTACCGTATATTTCCCGGCAGGTAAAAGAGTTGAAAATGCTCCGTCAATATCTGAGCTTATTCCAGATCTGGTCTCTTGAATATAAATTGTTGCAAAAGGTATCCCCTCACCTTTAATATCAGTAATTTTTCCTGAAAAACGGCGGGCCTCTGTTTCGTTATAAAATAGGATCGCAATAATTACAAACAGACCTTTTAGTATAAAAAAAGGAGCTCTATTCATCTGTAAATAATTGTTCTGTATAGTTCAAGAGCTCTGGGCAGCAGTGAGTCGTTGAAACGGTATCCCTCTCTGTGTATGTCATCTCCCTCAAATCCATTTCCAATATCAAAGAAACAGGCCTTTGATATACTTGCAAAGTGTGCAAAATCCTCAGAGCCTCTCTCCGGAGTCTGAGAGTACTCCCACTCACATCCAAGTTTCTTTGCGGCCTCTTCCACCATATTACAGGCAAAGGCATTGTTTATTGTAGCAGGAAATTTGTCGTGGTATGAGACGGATATATTTAATGAGGATTTAAAACATCTCTCTCTTGCAAACGATTCAATCCTCCTGCAGAAAAGGTTAAGATCCATCTCATCATATGCCCTGAGTGTAATTCTGAGTGTGCCGGAGCCTGGGGTCACTCCATAGTTCGCCTCTCCGATATGAACATTTACAACTGTCCCTAGAACAAAATCAGAAAAAAGATTCTTGTTGGAATTTATTCTCTTAATCTCCTCAACTGTCTCCAGTATAGTAAATGTAGGATTGGCAGCCTGTTCAGGGTAAGCTGCATGTGAGGCCGATCCGCTGAAGTGGAGTTCCATCCCTACAGAAGCTGCTGCATAAACATTCTCATAAATAATTATTCTGTTTTCGGCAATTCCGGGTTTGTTATGCAAAGCAAATGCATAGTCAAAGCTGACATTAAGCCTTGAGAGTTCAGGCACCATCCTGGAAGCCCCCTCCCCCACCTCTTCAGCCGGCTGGAAGAAGAGCCACACTCTGCCTGGAAAATCTCTGTTTTCTGATAAAACCCGGGCTAAACCTATTAAAATTGCCATATGGCCGTCATGTCCGCAGAGATGTAACGGACCCAACTCTGTTGGGACAGCATCCATCTCGCATCTGAACATCAGGGTCTCTCCTGCCCTCTCTCCCTTGAAACCGGCTATGATTCCAAACCCTCCGACGTTCATGTACAATTCATCGGGATTGCATTGGCTAAGAAAACCTTCCAATATTTTTGCCGTTGCCTCCTCTTTGTGAGAATATTCAGGACTTTTGTTAAGTACTGTTCTGATTTCACTAAGTTGTTCAAATTCCATTGAGTAGTTATTTTTAAAATCACTCTTGCCCAAAATTAGATATTTTATTCTTGGGCTGTATCCATTATGTGTCTATTTTTGCGCCTTCGCAACAGAAAAAAACATTTTTATGAACAAACAACAGAAACAGAGATCCAGATTATGTTTCAAGAGATGGAAGAGAGCCCCCTGGGCCGCTTTTGCATCTCTGGGCAAGGTAATCAAAATTGGAGTATTAAGCGTAAGTTGCTCAATACTTGTTCTTAAGAGCCAGCCGATCCTGGCACAGAGTAGTACAAAAACTGAAACTGACACTATCCGAGCTCTTGAGGAGCTTGTCGTTAACACAGAACGACCGACGCCATTTCAACCACTTGTTAGGGTTGTGGCAGTAATTCAGCAGGCAGAGATTGAGCGGGCAGCGGTGAACAACCTCCCCGATCTGTTGCGATATCTCCAGGGGACTGACCTCCGTACACGGGGAGGCGAAGGAGTTCAGTCAGACCTGAACATTCTCGGAGGAACTTTTGACCAGACAATGGTTATGATTAACGGGGTCAACTTCACTGACCCGCAAACCGGACACCACTCTCTTAATATTCCGGTTGAAATTTCACAAATTGAGCGAATAGAAATTCTTCACGGACCCGGGGCCTGGTCAGAGGGCTCAGTGGCTTATGCCGGAGCAATAAATATCATCACAAAAAATCCGGCTAAAAAGGGACTCTCACTTGCCCTAACCGGAGGATCTTTCGGCTATTTCAAGGGCGACGCAAATCTCCAATACGCAAAAAACAGTGGCAAATGGAATCTCTCGGCCCAGGCGGGAGGAGGATATAGCCGGTCGGACGGATATTCAGATAATACAGACTTTGACATTCTCAATCTTTTTACCAATATTCTAGTAACAAAGGGGAATAAACACAAGATTTATGCTCAGGCAGGTTATCAGCATAAGGCGTTTGGGGCAAACAGCTTTTATACAGCTGCATATCCGGAACAATTTGAAGAGACAAGTCTCTACCTTTCATCGTTGCAATATACTTATCAAAGTGACAAATGGCAACTTAAAGCGGTTGCATACCACAGAAGACATTTTGACCGGTTTGAACTCTTCAGGAATGAACCTGCATCATGGTATCAGGGTCACAACTACCATAGAAGCGATATTGCCGGAGCGGACATCCAGGTCGCTCGCCGATGGGGCAAAGCCGGTACTACACTTATTGGAGCGGGTTACCGGTTTGAAAACATCTACAGCAACGTACTGGGCGACCCAATATTGGGAGAAGGGGTGCACCTCTCTCCGGAGGGGATAGAGTACACCCGACAAAAAAACAGGCATACACCATCGGCATACGCAAAACACATACTTCAGCTGGAGAGATGGAGGTTTACTGCGGGTATTCTTGCAGCAGAAGGCATGCGCCTATACGGAGGGGCAAGTGCAGCATACAGCATCAACCCTTATCTTGAGGCAAATGGCTGGATTAATAACTCTTTCAGGAATCCCACTTTTACAGATCTCTATTATAAAAGCCCCAGCCAGACTGGAAATATGGAGCTCAAACCTGAGGAGGCTGTTTCCGCTCAGTTGGGGCTGAGATATACAAAATCAGGGCTGAGGGGCTCTCTCTCCGGATTCTACAGGTATGGATTCAGTATCATTGACTGGACGAGGGAGAGCGGTTCTGATCAATGGCTGGCGAGTAATATTACAAATGTTATTACTGCCGGATTTGAAGCATCATTAATTAAAAACTGGACAAACTCCTTTCTGAATAGTGCAGGGGTGACTTATGCTTTTTTAGATGTTTCCAAAAAAACCGATGGTCTGTTGTCTCTCTATGCAACTGATTTTTTAAGGCACAAAGCCACGGCTTTTGCAGATCACAAAATCTTCCTTAATCTCTCAGCAAGATGGGACCTGAGTTTTCAGAAGAGAGAGGGGACCTGGCTTGGACCTCAGTCCACAGAAGTCCCCTATAAAGCCTTTGCACTTGCAGATGTCAAGCTGGTCTGGACAGAGAGCAAATGGAAAATCTCATTAGAGGCAACTAATCTATTCGGTACAGAATACCTGTACCTGGGGAATTTGCCTCAGCCGGGTCGCTGGATAAAGGCCGGGCTGTCGCTGAATCTATAATAATTACAGCCTTATTAATACTTAATTTGTTAAAAAAATAAATTATTTTTACGTTTTGTATTACTGAATTTAATCAAAACAATCAATAATCTATGAAAAGTAAATTATTCACTATGTTAATTTCAACTGCTTTAATTGCCGCCTCTTGCGGGGGAGACTCCGCAAAACAGCCGGAAGAGCTAATCACAAAAAGCAATATTACAGTTGAAGGGGGAAGACTCACTCCTGAAGTAATGCATAGAATGGGAAAGGTATCAGACCCTCAGGTATCACCAGATGGTTCAAGGATTCTGTACGGAGTTGCATACACCAGTATTTCTCAAAATAAAAACAACAGGGAACTATTTGTAATGAATGCCGATGGTTCTGATCAGAAACAGCTGACTACCACATCCGGCAGCGAAAGCAATGCAAGGTGGATAAATAACGGTAATGAGATTGCATACCTTTTAGGCGGACAGATATGGATAATGAAATCTGATGGAAAAGACGCAAAGAAGGTAAGCAACTACGAGAACGGGATAAACGAATTTGACTTCTCTCCTGACGGGAGTAAAATTATGTTTGTGAGCGATGTTAAGGCGGACAAGAAGGCTGTGGATATTTGGCCTGATCTTGACAAAGCAAACGGCAGAATGTACTCAGATCTTATGTACAGACACTGGGATCACTTTGTGGAGACTATTCCTCACACCTTTATTGCTGATTTCGACGGAAAGGGGCTAAGCAATATTACAGATATACTGGAGAATGAGCCTTATGAACTGCCTGTACTGCCTTTTGGCGGTATTGACCAGTTGAACTGGAGCCCGGATGGATTGTCAATTGCATACTCCAGCCGAAAACTTACTGGAAAAGAGTACGCTTTTTCAACAAATACAGATATTTACATATACAATATTGCAGAAAAAACTCATGAGAACATAACTGACGGAATGCCGGGTTATGACACGGATCCGCTTTTCTCTCCTGATGGTAAAACTATTGCTTGGATATCAATGGAGAGAGCCGGGTTTGAGGCAGACAAAAAGAGGATCTTCATTATGGATCTTGAAACAAAGGTAAAGACGGAACTCACTACAGATTTTCCGTATAATGCCGAGTCAATTACATGGCTGGCAGATGGATCCGGTCTATATTTTACTTCTTGTGTAAAGGCTCTTACAGGAGTATACCTTGTAAATCTTGCAGACAGGGAGATCAGGCAGGTGGTTCAGGATCAGTTTGATTTTGATGGTGTACAGCTTGCAGGGGATAAACTTGTGGGCACCTACAAAAGCATGTCAATGCCCAATGAAATTGTCTCTATTAATCCTCTTGATGGAACATATGCTCAACTAACCTTTGAGAATAAGCATCTTCTTGACCAGATAACAATGGGAAGAGTTGAGGAGAGATGGATTAAGACAGTTGACAATAAGGATATGCATATGTGGGTTGTCTATCCTCCAGATTTTGACTCTACAAAAGTATATCCTGCATTGCTTTTCTGTCTTGGAGGACCACAGGGAACTCTTAGTCAGGGATGGTCATATCGGTGGAACTTCCAGCTTATGGCTGCCAATGATTACATAGTAATTCTTCCAAACAGAAGAGGCACCACAGCATTTGGGCAGGAGTGGACAGATCAGATTTCAGGTGACTATCCTGGTCTGAATATGCAGGATTACTTCTCTTCAGTTAAAGAGATGAAAAAAGAGAAATACGTGGGTAAAGTGGGTGCGGTAGGTGCCAGTTACGGCGGATACTCCGTGTTCTATCTTGCCGGAATTCACAAGGGTATGTTTTCTGCATTTGTTGCTCATGCAGGCATCTTCAATCAGGAACATATGTATATGACAACAGAGGAGATGTGGTTCCCGCACTGGGATAATGGTGGTGCACCTTGGGATAATAACCCTGTTGCGAACAGGCATTATGCAAGCTCGCCTCACAAGTTTGTCAAAAACTGGGATACTCCTATTCTTATAACTCACGGAGAACTGGATTACAGAGTTCCTGTTGATCAGGGAATGGCTGCATTCAATGCTGCTCAGGCACTTGGAGTACCTTCGGAACTGCTCCTCTTTCCGGGGGAGAACCACTGGATACTTAAGCCACAGAACAGCATACAGTGGAACAGAGTTTATTACGCATGGTTGGATAAATGGTTAAAAAACTAGTACTAAAAAACATGAAAAAAATCTTCACACTTGCCTTGGTTGCAATAACGGTTGTAGCCTATGGCCAAAAGAGGCCACTTGACCACTCTGTTTATGACAATTGGAAAAGTATTGGCAACGTTCAAATTGCCGAGAACGGAAAGTATTCACTTTTTCAGGTTAATGCACAGGAGGGAGATGGCTATCTTGAGGTGCTCAACATATCTTCCATGCAGAGAGAAAACTTCCCGAGAGGAGGTTCCGCAAGGATTACACAGGACGGTAATTATGCAGTGTTTACTATAAAACCTCTCTTCTCTCAGACAAAGGAGGCAAGAATTAAAAAGGCAAAGCCAGATCAGATGCCCAAAGATACACTTGCTGTGTATAATCTGCAGGGCAAAACAATCAAAAGCTTCCCTCATCTAAAGAGTTATAAAATGTCCAGATGGGGAAGTAAATATGTTGCATTTCAAACTACTCCTCCCGCTGATACAGCTAAAGGGGCTAAACCTGTAAAGAAAGAGAAAGATGAAGGTGCTGAGTTATTTATCTATCATCTTGGAAATGGATATGTTGACACATTAAAATATGTTGCCGAATATGACTTTTCAAGAGGTGGAGATACTCTGTTCTTTGTGGCAAGACCTAACTCAAAGGATTCTCTTTTTATTCCAGGCTTATATATGTATAATCCTGCAGAAAAGAGGTCAACGCCAATTTTTCAGACAACTCTCAAGCAGAGTGTTAAACTTCCAAATGTTAGCGGAGACAACTCAAGAATTGTGTTTTACGCAAAACTGGATACTACCAAAGAGAAGAAAGATAAACATATCTCTATAATGGAGTACCGGTCCGGCATGGAAAAGGCCAGAATTGTTGTTGACAACAGTTCTCCCTTTATTCCGGAAAATATGTTAGTAAGCGAAAACAGACCTTTGCAGTTTAATAAAACTGGAAACAGATTGTTTTTTGGCATTGCAAATGTGCTTCCGGAAAAAGACACCACTATTAAAGAGCCCGAAGCAGCAAAACTAGATATCTGGCACTATTCTGAACCACATATACAACCAATGCAGTTAAGAAATCTTCAGAGAGAACTTCGCAAGAACTATCTGAGCAAGATTGAGTTGGATGGTGACCCTGCATTTATTCAGATTGCAAAGGAGGAGTACGAAAATGTAATGATTCCGGACGACTGGTCAGCTGAAAAGGGTATTGCAATAAGTAATTACAATTACCGTCTTCAGTCTCAATGGGATGCAAATCCCATCAGGGATCTTTATATTATTGATCTTAATACAGGCAAACCTGAACAAATTGTTAAGGGTGGATATATGAGCTCCTTCTCTGTCTCCCCTGCAGGCAAGTACTTTGTTTGGTACGATAACAGTAAAGGAGAGTGGTACTCTCTTAACATTTGTGATCAAAAGATTATCCCCTTGACAAAGGGCCTGAGTGTATCCTTTGCAGACGAACTGCATGACTCCCCTTCAATGGCTTCATCATACGGGTCAGGCGGATGGACGGAAGGAGATAACGCTGTATTTATATATGACAGATATGATATATGGAAAATTGATCCATCAGGGGTTAAACCGGCAGAGAATTTCACCAATGGTAAAGGTGCCTCTGAAAGAGTAACATTCAGAATTATACGTACAGACAGAGACTTCAGAGATACTGAACCTTTTGAAGAGAAGGCTGAATATATTTTAACGGCGTTTGATAATAAAACAAAGGCGCACGGATTCTACTCTAAAGATACAAGGTCACGGAAGCCTGTGCTTAAATTAATGACAACAGAGCCTTTTATGTTTACTTCACTTAAAAGAGGCAAGTCAGGTAAGGAGATGATTTATGTTAAGGCCAACTTCACAAATTCACCTGATGTATGGGTATCAAAAGATAATTTTAAAACTCAAACAAAGGTTTCTGATATTAATCCCCAGCAAAAGGAGTACAACTGGGGAACAGTTGAATTGGTAAGCTGGAAATCCAATAGAGGTACAGAGCTGGAAGGACTTCTTTATAAACCTGAAAATTTTGACCCGTCAAAGAGATATCCTATGCTTGTATATTTCTATGAAAGAAACTCAGACCTCCTCCACGCTTATCGTGCTCCGGCGCCAAGCAGGTCAACCATCAACATACCATATTTTGTTAGCAACGAATACATAGTTTTTGTACCCGACATTGCATATGAAGAGGGGCATCCCGGAAAGAGTGCAATTGACTGTATTGTACCCGGCGTAAAAATGCTTTGTGATAATGAATGGATAGACAGCGAAAATATTGCAATTCAAGGTCAGAGCTGGGGAGGATATCAAGTTGCTCATATGATTACAAGGCCTGAGACATTCAAATGGAAGGCGGCAGGAGCAGGAGCACCTGTCTCAAATATGACAAGTGCATATGGCGGAATAAGATGGGGCTCCGGAATGGTAAGGCAATTCCAGTACGAACATACACAGAGTCGTATTGGTAAAACCCTTTGGGAAGCTAGGGATCTCTATATTGAGAACTCTCCTCTATTCTTTGCAGACAAGGTGGAGACTCCTCTACTTATAATGCATAACGATGAAGATGACGCTGTTCCATGGTACCAGGGAATTGAATATTTTACAGCTTTGAGAAGATTAGGCAAACCAGTATGGATGCTCCAATATAACAATGAAGTACATAATCTTTCAAAAAGGATTAATGCTAAAGATCTTAGTATCAGGCTAGCTCAGTTCTTTGACCACTACCTTAAAGGTGCCCCGGCACCGGTGTGGATGAAGCGCGGTGTTCCTGCAACGCTCAAAGGCATTGATTATGGTTATGATTTAACTGAATAATAACAGTTTGTAAAATTTTTTCGTAAATTTGTGCAGGCGGGAGAATAAATCTCTTGAATCACATTGGATATGGCCTGCAACAAACTAACAAATATTACAAGACAACTGCGAATAATTGCGGTTGTCTTGTTCTTCTTTACAGCTTGTAAAGAGAGTAAAGTTGAAGATGAGAAGGTTTCAGCTCCAGAGTCAAAGCAGATAGTTGGAAAAGTAGTTGATAAAAGTGGCGTAGAGGATCCTGTAACAATTGTGGCGGGGAATCCGTCCAGGTTTTATGCTAAACAACTAAATAAAAGAGTTATACATGAGAATAGCGTCATTTCAAATCCACCTGTTAAACTTAATGTAATTTCCACCAATATAAAATATCCTGGCAGAGAGGGTGTCCCCTTGCCAAAGGTAATCCCTGCAAAGATTAAAAGCGTTATTGCCTACCCACCGGCGAGAGTTACAGCCAAGGACGCATATGTAAGAGACAAGAATCCATACAATTTTAGCTCCATTGCCAAGCTTCAGGGTTTAAGACATGATCAGATCAGGTCTATTACTGAGGACAGCACGGGCAATTTATGGCTCGGTACCGACGATGGCCTTACAAAATTTGACGGCAGATATTTATATCACTATACAAAGGATCAGGGGCTAACAAACAGTCTGATATTAACAGTAAAGTATGACTCAAAGGGTAATATCTGGGCAGGTACATTCAGAGGTGGTGCAGTTATGTTTGACGGGCGCGAATTTCATATGTTCACAACAGAGGAGGGACTGCCAAGTGATATAGTAAACTGGATTGAGGAGGATAACTCAGGGAATATCTGGTTTGCAACAGGTGGCGGTATTGTAAAATATGACGGTAAGAACTTGACTGTCTATACTCAGGAAAACGGACTTTGCAATAATGACACAAGATACCTTATTACTGACAAATATGGCAAACTATGGGTATCCTCAAACCTGGGTGGAATCTCTTGTTTTAACGGAGAGAGTTTTACAAATTACACAAAAGAGGAGGGTTTGCCTCAGAATGAGGTCACATCGCTTTATGAGGATACAAGGGGAGACATCTGGATGGGTCTCTCTACAATGGGAATTTTGAAATATGATGGATATTTCTTCTTTCATTACTCCAAACAGTCTGGACTAACTGACGGTGGAGTAAGAAGCATATTGGAGGACTACAAAGGTAATATCTGGATAGGCTCAACAACCTCCGGACTTTTCAAGTTTGACGGAAAAAGATTTACAAATTACAATTTAAATGAGGGGTTGGGGTCTGACTATGTAAGGTGCCTGCACGAGGACAGATCGGGAAATCTGTGGATAGGCACAAGAACTGCAGGATTAGTTAGGTATAAAGGCGATGTATTTACGCATCTGACAGCTGATGACGGACTGAGCAACAGCAGGGTAATGAGTATTCACAGAGCTCTTAATGGTTCGGTGTGGCTGGGCACTTTCGGAGGATACGTAACCATTATAGATAATCCAAAAGATATTAACGGAGGGGGAACACTATCTCTATTTGGTCCGGACCAAGGTTTAACAAGCTCAAGAGTTTATAGTCTTTTTGAGGAAGAGAACGGCAACATGTGGATGGGTACAGATGGAGGAGGTGTAGTAATATATGATGGTACATATACATATACATACACCACAAAGGAGGGTCTGTGCGATAACACTATAAGAGATATCGCAAGGGGGAACAATGGAGATATCTGGATTGGCACTTACGGTGGAGGGGCATCAAAGTACGATGGTAAAAGCTTTACAAACTTTTCAGTAAAGAGTGGGCTTAGCGGTAACAATATTATGGCAATTTATACCGATAGGAATGGATTGGTGTGGTTGGGGAGTGATGGAGGGGGAGTATCAACTTATAATGGAAGTGAATTTACACACTATACAACAAAAGAGGGGTTCTTCAGCAATATTGTAAACAGTATAACTGAAGACAAAGATGGCAATATCTGGTTTGGTACCGGAGGAGAGGGGTTGGTTAGGTTTGATGGCAAATATTTTACAAGATACGGAGTTAAGGAGGGATTGAATAATGACTATGTGATGTCTATTTTAATAGATTCATCAGGAGTAATCTGGGCAGGAAGCAGGTATGGAATAAACAAAATAACAAAGGACTCTTCTCTTTCCGGTTACAAAATCAGAAGTTACAATTACGAGGATGGATTTATTGGGATGGGATGTAACCTTGGATCAATTGAGGATTTACCTGATGGAAATATTCTGACCGGAACAAATGACAGATTGACTAGATTTCACGGTGATAAAGAGATTCAAAAGAGTGCACCTTTCACTTTGCATCTGACAAATCTGATGATTTTCAATGAAGAGATTCCCTGGACATACATTTTCACCAACAGAGACTCCATTTTTCAATTGAATAATGGTCTTAAATTGAAAAACATAAATCTATCAGATATTTCAAAATGGAATAATATACCTCTTGACCTTGAACTTCCACACAAACTTAACTATATAACATTCAAATATATTGCAGTTGCACAAGATGAAATAGATAAAGTGCGTTACGAGCATAAACTTGAAGGACTTGATTTAAATTGGAATAAAACATCCGCCATTACAGAAATTCCTTATGTTAATCTATCGCCCGGGAACTACACCTTCAAAGTCAGGGCGCAATCAAGCGAAGGTGTGTTAAGCAATGAGGTCTCCTATAAATTCAGAATTAAACCGCCTTGGTGGCAAACGGTTTGGTTTTATTTGATTTTATCTATCGGAGCCATTACCATTATTTACCTATTCATTAAAAATAGGGAGAGGGCCTTAAGGGTTGACAAAGAGCTATTGCAGAAGAAGGTAGAAGAGCAAACAGAAGAGCTATTGTTAAAAAACAATGAGCTAGAGGTTCTGAACGAAGAAAAAGATAAATTATTCTCAATTATTGCTCATGACCTAAGAGGACCTTTTAGCTCTTTTCTTGGACTTACACAGATTATGTCAGAAGACCTGACATCCTTTACACAGGAGGAGATTAAATCCTTTGCAGATAATATGAATAAATCTGCCAAAAATCTTTACGACTTATTGGAAAATCTACTGCACTGGTCCAGAATGCAAAGACAAGCTATTCCATTTAATCCTACCGAGATTGCACTAAGGAATTCTATAATTGACTGCCTTGGCTGGGTTTTAGACTCTGCTAAAAAGAAGGGTGTAAACTTTACTGTTGATATTCCTGAAACGATGAAAGTTGAGGCAGATGAAAGCATGATTCAAACTGTGATAAGGAATATTGCCAGCAACTCCGTAAAATTCACTCCCAAAGGTGGAGATATAAATTTAACAGCAGAATTAATAAGCGACAACGAAATTGAAATTAGAATAAAGGATAATGGCATTGGCATGGATAAAGAGATCCAGGGTAATATCTTCAAAGTTGGCAATAAGGGGGGAAGAAGTGGCACAGAGGGCGAGCCGAGTACCGGACTTGGCCTAATGATTTGCAAAGATTTGGTGGATCAGCATAAAGGCACAATAATTGTTGAAAGCGCACCTATGGCAGGATCTCAATTTATTATCAGAATGCCTGTAAAACAGAGATAAACAAGCTTGATGAAGGCCTGCAGGGCATATATTATACTATTTACTTTAATTACCCTTATCTCTTGTAGAAGAGATGAGGAGGTTGTTGATGCTCGTATATTTCCGCCAATTATTAAAGCTAGCGGATATGTAGTACCCGGAGACTCAATAAAGTTGCCTGACACTTTAAAAATAAAGTCAAAAGGAGGATATCAGGCAAAACTGACCTCTCCCGTTCCAATTAAAACAAACCAGAGTATTATACCGGTCTCCCTTAAAATGAGCAAACTGGTGACCACTCCCAGAAGGATTGGAACAGGAGAGTACAGAGAACCAAAAGTGGTAGAATTTACAGAACAATCAACAATAGTTGGCTCTCCTAAACAGGTACTTGTTAAAGAACCACTTTACAAAGAGATTAACCCTGGAAGCTTCTTTTACTTTAATAAAATGCAGGGGCTTCTGCATGATCAGATCAGAGCCTTAGCTCAAGACTCAATAGGGAATATTTGGATTGGTACAGATAACGGACTCAGCAGATACGATGGAAAACACTATTATCATTACACTTCTAATCAAGGTCTTGCAAACAATCTGATAAATTATCTTTTCATTGATTCTAAGAAAAACATATGGATAAGCACATATGAAGAGGGGGTTACAAAATTTGACGGAACCAGCTTCACTAAAATCTCATCTCAGGATGGGTTACCCCATGACCTTGTAAACTGCATCTTTGAAGACCGTTACAACAGAATTTGGTTTGGTACAAGAAGGGGTTTAGTGATGTATGAAAAGGGTAAACTTACAATATTCACAACAGAGTCAGGTCTCTCCGCAAATGATGTAAGATCAATAATTGATGACAATTCAGGACGGATGTGGATTGCAACATATGGTGGCGGTATCTCAATTTACGACGGGGAAACATTTTCACTGTTTACTACAAAGGAGGGCCTGGTTCAGGACCACATTTCAATGCTTTTTAAGGATAGCCATAATAACATTTGGATTAGCACTGCATTCATGGGGCTGATTAAGTACGATGGCAGAGCTTTAACATCATATACAACAAGAGAGGGGTTAGGGAACAACTCTATAAGAAGCATACTTGAAGACAGGGATGGTAATATGTGGTTTGGAAACTCTAACGGCAACATCACCCGTTTTGACGGTACAGCTATGAGAGTTTACGGGAAAAACGACGGGTTGGTTGCAGAGGCTATGAGAAGCTCTCTACAGGATATGAATGGTAACCTATGGTTTGGCACAAGGGGAGCAGGCTTGGTAAGATTTGAGGGAAGGCTTTTCTCTCACTACACAGAACAGGAGGGTCTCTCCAGCTCAAGAATAACCTCAATAAATGAAGACCACAGCGGAAATTTATGGATAAGTACCTTTGGCGGTTTTGTCAACATTCTTTCAGAAGGAATTTCTAATGGGATTAAGAGGCAATATATTAGAGTTTTTGGTCCAGAGGCTGGTTTAACAGGAAGATTTATTTTCAATACAACAACCGACTATCAGGGGAGATTGTGGATTTCAACCGATAATCAGGGACTTCTTATGTATGACGGGGCACGAACTTATATATATGACGAATCAGGTGGTTTGCCGGATAAAACCATTGTTCAGGTTGATAAGGATAATGAGGGTAATATATGGTTCTCATCTATGAGATCGGGTATCTCTAAAATAATAGGAGAAACCATTATTACCTTTGGCACCCAAAATGGTATAAGCCACAACCATGTAAGATGCTTTCTTCAGGACAGCAGATCAAATATTTGGTTTGGCACAGCCGGAGGAGGTTTGACAAAATATGACGGTAAGAGCTACACCCATTTTAATAAAAAACACGGCTTCTTCACAGATACAATAAACGATATTCTTGAAGACAACAGAGGTATAATTTGGTTTGCCAGTGGAGGCAATGGACTTATAAGGTATGACGGAGACACCTTTATAAGATATTCAGAAGAGAGTGGTCTAAAGAGTAAGGTTTTAATGAGTCTGATTCAGGATAAGAAGGGTAGCATCTGGATCGGGACAAGATTTGGCCTACATGAGATAAAGCAAAGAGTCCATGAATCAATAGATAGTCTTAATAGAGGAATCTCAATTAACAGCTTCGGAATTGAGCAGGGGTTTATGGGGATGGAGTGCAGAAAGGAGTCCTTATTTGAGGCATCCGACGGATCAATCTGGATAGGGACAGAGGACCGTCTGACTGCATACCACGGTGGCAGTTCTATTGAGAGAGACATATTACCCTCTCTGCAGATTACAAAGGTTCAACTATTTAATGAAGATGTTGACTGGAGTGACATTTATAACAACCCCGATTCAATCTACACTCTAAACAACGGAATAAAACTAAAAGGTGTAAAGTTAAGCGGAGTAACAGACTGGTATCTTTTACCAAAAGATTTAACCTTGAAGAGAGGGACGAACTACATCTCATTTAATTTTATTGCAACCACACATTCACAAACAAAAAGTATTAAGTACCAGTATATGCTTGAGGGGTTGGATAAAGGTTGGAGTTCTCCTACTGAAAGGACAGAGGCATCATACGGACATTTAAACAGTGGCAGATATACTTTAAGGGTTAAATCAGTAACAAGTGAGGGGCTGGAGAGTAAAGAGACAACATTTTCCTTTAGGATTAGGCAGTCATTGTGGGAAACTTCCTGGTTCCATTTAACCATACTTCTGTTTACCGGATTTTTATTGTATAGGATATACAGATTAAAAATCAAAGATTTATTAGCTGAGCGCAGGGGACTTGTTTATAAATTAGAGGAGAAAAATACTGATTTTGAAAGAAGCAGAGAGTCAATAGAGAGACTCTCAAAAGAGCGTGAAAAGATATTTTCAATAATCTCTCAAGATCTAAAAGGTCCCATTAGCAAAATGATTGGATCATCAAAGAACGCCTCATCATTAAATGATCTGCTTGACAACCTTTTAATGTGGTCTGCAATCCAACAGGGTAAGATCATCTTCTCTCCTGAAAGCTCTAATATCACAGATATTATTAACCAAAAATTAGACTCGTTACTTCAGCAAGCTAAAGAGAAGGAGATTTCAATTATTAATAAGATTCCTCGCAAACTCGACATTGAAGCAGACCCCAGATTGCTCAAAAACATACTTGGAAACCTTATTTCAAATGCTATTAAATTTACATCCAGAGGCGGAGACATCCTAATTAAAGCAGACTCAAGCTCCCCTGATGAGATAAAAATTATAATAGAGGATAATGGTATCGGTATGAATCAAGATATAATTAACTCTCTTTTTGAATTGAATGTTGATACGGGGCGGACAGGTACTGAAGGAGAGCCAAGTACCGGGCTTGGTCTTCTGATTAGTAAAAATTTAATTGAGATCCACTCTGGTAAGATTGAGATATTTTCTGAGATAAAAAAAGGGAGCCGGGTTATAGTCACTCTCCCTAAGACTCAGCCGGGAATCTGATAAACAAAGATAATTGTCCTCTGTCTTCTGAAACTGATGCCCCAATTTTACCTGTAAACAAAGATTCAAATCCCGACTTTACTCTCTCCAGATCAGACAGTGATCTAAAAATTATTTCTGCATAACATACTGCGCCATCTCTCTCAACCATCCACACACTATAGTCCCCAATGGCATTAAAAATATGCATGTAGCCCGATAGCGAACTGGATAGAGCAATTGGTCCAACTGCGTATTTAACTGCATCTGAAACCCGCTCTTTCGACAGTAAAAAATTCAAAATACCATTTGGGATATTGATCGTTGCACTTGATTTAAATATATCTATGTAATGGTTAGCCAAAGCTCTGCTATTTTCAGCACTTTCAGCGGATCTCTCCTCAGAAACAACAGATATATACAGATTGCCTGATACAGACTGATACTGCCCTGGAGAACTACAGTCAGGCATCATGTACTCATCAGCAGGTCTGCATTTAAAAGTATGCTGAGAGTATATTCCGAATGCACTCTCTGCAGAGCTCATTTTATAAACCTCAATAGAGTATAAAGAGCCTTTATAGCTTACATCGTAGGCATTTAGTATCTCAAATCCATACTCAAGATAAAGCTCACTACCCCCATTCATGAATCCGTAGAGAGCCTCACCGACGAAGGCTCTCTCTCTTTTAACAGTTATCTCAGATTCATTTATAGTCTGACCATATATGAACGATACAATTACAGAGGCTAGAATTGTCAACAAAAACCTCATAGCCTTATCTCTTTAAGGTCAATATTCTCCCTTTTTCCTACACCTAGCTTCAGCTCTTCTGCCATATCAATAAATCTTGAAGCCTCCGGCCTATCAACCTTCTGAATCCCCTCCTCAATTCTCTTTGCAATAATTACATCGTGTCCAACTCTATCAACAGCTACCGGATCAGATCCAACAATCAGCATATTGTAATTACATATAAACTGAGGTTTAGCGGATGGCCCGCCATCAAAACAGCCAATTAACCCGTCTGCTATGTTTAGAACCACCTTGTCCCTTAAGGGTGGAAAAGCACACACATATGCACATGTCTCATGCCATAGACTAGAATGTAACCGGCTAGTATTTGTAATTGACCCAAAAGCCAGATTTTTAAGGCATAAAGTTGTTGTAGGCCCTGCATTTTTTAATATTGGCAGGTTAATAATTTTAGTAACTCTCTCTGTAACAATTTTTGTAAAATAGGAGTCCTTACCCTCGTTAACCATATACGGGATGGTGTAAGAGTCGTATTTACCATCTATATCTGCAAAGAATCTCTGAGACTTATCAACTCTGCCCTCAGAATAGAGCCTTCCCTGAGTGTCATAAAAGCCGCCTTTCTCATCCATACACTCAGTCCCCACAATCTCTATCCCCGGGTAATTCTCTTTTGTATAACCTGTTTCATGGAGCTGCATCTCTCTTCTGTCCCAAATAACAATATTCTCTTTAGGAATACCCGACTCTTCCAGCTGCCTTATAACAGCCTTGGTTACAGCATGTGAAGTAGTTAATAATCTTCCTGCGACAGGATTAACCTTTAGCCCGATTACATCTTTTGGAGAGACAAACTTTCTCCAGGCCTTTTTAATGCTCCTAGCTCCGGTAAGGGAGAGCATACTCGTCTTAAGCATTTCGTAAGCAGCCTCCTCTGAAGGAGTGCCCTCTACGACAGACCTCTCATTTGTCACTTTTACCACTTTACCGGGATAGAGGCCCGGCATTGAACTTTTAATGCGTGGAACTGACACTGCTTCGGAGATATTTGTCTCCGGTTTCTCAGGAGCAATAAACAGAGATGTCTTCTCTGCAGCTTTTACAACAGGTGCAAACGCAATCCCGGCCCCTCCAATTGAGAGATACCTAAAGAAGTCTCTTCTTTTCATATTATTATGTTTTGGTTAGTTCAGATTCCACTCTGTACCCTCCTTGGTATCCTTAATCTGGATGCCAAGTTCTGTAAGCCTCTGACGAATCAGATCACTTGTTGCAAAATCTCTCTTCTGCTTCGCCTCTCTTCTCATCTCCAAAACCATCTCCACTAAACCTGAGAGCATCTCTCCATTAAGTGAATCAGCCTTTTCATCTTTAATACCAAGAATATCTCCTGCAATCTCTGTAAACATCTCCTTTAAAATGGCCAAATCGTCAGTATTGATTATACTTCCCCTCTCTTTTGCCGTATTTACTATTTTCACCGCCTCAAAGAGCTGTGCAATTGCAACAGGTGTATTAAGGTCATCACAAAGAGCCTCATATGCGGCTTCCTTAAGTTGCGTCAGTCCATTTATTTTTTCAGCAACAGATGAACTTTTCAATTTATCTGTATCCTGTCCGGCGAGAAGAAGTCTTTTAAGCCCCTTTTCCGCTGCCTGTAGTGCCTCATTGCTAAAATCAAGTGTACTCCTGTAATGGGCCTGCAGGATGAAAAACCTTATTGTCATTGGAGAATAAGGCTGTTCAAGGATCTTATGGCTACCAGTGAAAAGCTCCTCCAGAGTGATGAAATTTCCAAGAGACTTGCCCATCTTCTGCCCATTGATGGTAATCATATTGTTGTGCATCCAATACTTAACCCCGCTACTTCCCCTGGAAGCAGTGTTTTGTGCCAGTTCACATTCATGATGAGGAAAAAGAAGATCCATACCCCCTCCGTGAATATCAAATTTCTCTCCAAGATATTTTGATGACATTGCTGAGCACTCCAGATGCCAACCCGGAAATCCTTCGCTCCATGGTGAAGGCCATCTCATGATATGCTCTGGATTTGCACGCTTCCACAAGGCAAAATCAAAAGGGGATTTTTTGTCACTCTGTCCTTCCAACTCTCTGGTGTTTGACATCATATCTTCCAGAGATCTTCCGGAAAGAGCTCCATACTTATGATTTTTACTATATTCCGTTACATCAAAATATACAGAGCCGTTGCTCTCATAGGCAAGCCCTTTTTTCAGGATTGACTCAACCAAAGATATCTGTTCAATTATGTGTCCTGAAGCTCTGGGCTCAATATCAGGAGGCAAAGTATTAAGAAGCTTCATCGCTTCATGATATCTGAGAGTGTAGTGCTGAACCACCTCCATAGGCTCCAGCTGTTCAAGCCTAGCCTTCTTAGCTATTTTATCCTCTCCTGCATCAGAGTCATTCTCAAGGTGTCCTACATCTGTAATATTTCTCACATATCTTACTTTGTAACCTATCTTCCTGAATAGCCTGACAAGAACATCATAAGTCACACCAGGCCTGGCATGTCCCATGTGTGCATCCCCATACACAGTTGGGCCGCAAACATAGATTCCTGCCATACCGGAGTTAACGGGTTCAAAACGCTCTTTTTTTCTGCTGATAGTGTTGTAGATATGAAATTCTCTCATAATGCATATTTTTGAAAGAGCCGGTGCCTCATCTGAGGCACCGCTCATAATTTGCAAAAATACAACAAAATTCTATTCGGCACTCCCGCTCTGATGATGTTTGATTACAGAGGCAACTATCTCATATGTTTGTCTCTCTACTCCGGATTTTGTCTGATAATTGACCGGCTTTAAGCGTCCTGTAACAGATAGAGTGCTCCCTTTTCGTATAGATGAAAAATCCGGCATGTTTTTTCCTGCCCAGGCTACAATATTATGCCATACTGTCTCCTCCTGCCACTCCCCTTTTCTGTTTTTATAGGCCTCATTTGTTGCCAGAGATACCCTCATCACCTGCAATCCGTCTTCAAGAGAGCTGATACGCGGATCAAAACCAACGTTCCCCCTCAATTCCACTCGATTAATTGATTTTTCCATGTCTGAAGATTTTATATTCACAGACAAAGTAATAGTGCACAAATGAATTAAGGCAAATAGTAATTAATTAATAACGGATATAAGTGTTTATTCTACTCCGTGTACTTAATATTGTTTTTTTCAAGCAATTTATAGAGACCTCTATCGCAAACTACTCGTGTTATGCTGCAGGGATAAAAAAATCCCTCCATTTTCCAGTATTCATCAATAGAATAATTTTCAAAATATGACATCATTAGTCTTAAGACAACGGCATGGCAAACAACAAGAATCCTCTCGTCTCTGTGTTTTTCAAAGAGAGGCAGAACAAAATCCAGAGCACGCTTCTGAACCTCTTCAAACGACTCTCCTCCAGGACCGGGGATAAAATCAGATGGTTTGGAAGAGAAGGCTGCCATTCTCACAGGATCCTCCGCCGATGCTCTTGCAAAAGATTTGCCCTCAAGATCTGCCAGATTTATCTCTTTAAGCTCAGGCGAGAGATTCAGAGAGGTATGACCAATCTCTCTCATAACTATTGTTGCTGTTCTTTCCGCCCTTAACAGAGGGCTAGTATATATTGATGCAACACCCTTATCTTTCAAATAGGCTCCTAGTATTCTTGCCTGCATCAGACCCATTTCGGTGAGTGGAGAGTCTTTCTGCCCTTGCATTCTTCTTGCCACATTCCACTCGGTCTGGCCATGTCTGGTAAAGATAACTTCTGTCATTAGGTTCATTATTGCCGCAAAGATAAGAAAACAGATTTCCAGAATCATACATTTTCTTTCCAGAATAATTCAAACTACAAACAGATTAATTCAAACAGTAAATCAATGCGATTGTGTTATGTATTTTAGAGCTAAAAAAAATGGACAGAAAATGCAGAGAGTGCGACAGAGTTGTATTTGGAAGAGTGGACAAGATTTTTTGCAGTGATGAGTGCAGAAATGCATATAACAATGCTCGCGAGAGAGAGAGAAAACATGAGACAATTGAAATTGATAGAATTCTTAAGAAAAATTTAAGAATACTTAAAGAGCTTACCGCCGGAGGATATAAAAGGGTGGCTCAGGAAACCCTCTCCTCAATGGGTTTTGATTTCAGATATGTCACATCAGTAAAATTTTCAAAAGGGGGTAAAATTCTGATGCAATGCTACAATTACTCATATGTAAACTCCTCAAAAGGAATAGTTTACATTAGAGAAAAAAATAATTGATTTTGAATGAAAATATTATATACATTTGAGGCATAAAATAAAGCTAAACTCAGGATATAACAATTTAAAATTCAATACAATGAAAAGAATTTTCATTTTTACGGCACTTATTTTAGCTGTTCTCTCTCTATCGTCTTGCGTAGAGAGGTCTGCAAAATACAAAGCACTACAGGCACAGCTTGATTCTCTGGGAACTGCTCACTCTATTAAAAGCAGTGAGTTTGAAGAGGTATTTGCTACTCTGAATGAGGTTGAGGCGGGACTTCAATCAATCAGAGAGGCCGAGAATATTCTTGTCTTACAATCACAGCAGGGCGGAGCGGAGATACAAGAGAATTCAAGAGAGAGACTGAAGGCAGATGTTGCTGCAGTAGGAGAAGCAATTAAGAGTTATAAAAAGCAGATAGACAAACTGAAAAATGACAATCGCATTCAGTCAAACCAGTTCAAGAAGAGGCTGGCTGCTCTTACAGCTGAATTAGATGCTAAATCTGATCTTATTGAGGATCTTGGCAGGCAACTGGCAGAGAAAGACAGACAACTTATAGTTAAAAGCCAGCAGATTGAATCTTTGGATAAAACTGTAACAACTCTTAAAACTGAGGTGACCTCACTTAGCCAGACATCGGCATCTCAAAAGGAGACAATCGCTACTCAGGAGGCTCAGATTTACTCCGGTTATTACATTATTGGTTCAAAATCTCAACTAATTGAGGCGAATGTGATGTCAAAAGGCGGATTGTTCAAGTCGGCTAAAATTTCATATCAGGCAGAACAATCGGCATTTATCAAAATTGACATACGAGAAGTTAAAGAGATAAATACTAACGCTGAACGTGCTAAAGTTTTATCGGTACATCCAACAGGGACATACGCCTTTGAAACTGATGAAAACGGACTTCAGGTATTAAAAATTTCTCAGCCGGCAACATTCTGGGAGCAAACTAAATATCTGGTAATACAAACACTTTAAACTTATATATGAAAAAATTCGGAACAGTTATTGCTGCCATCTCTACACTAATTTTTTTAAATTCCTGTAATACAAAGATGACAGATGTTAATCCTTTGCTTGTAGCTTCTGAAAACCCTTTTGAAGCACCTGCGTTTGACAAAATTAAAAACGAACATTACAAACCTGCCTTTGAGGTGGCCATTAACGAGGGCAGGGCACAGATAGATTCTATTGTATCTAATCCTGAAGAGCCATCTTTTGAAAACACAATTGTGGCTATGGAGTATGCCGGAAGAAGGCTAAACGGAATTGCCTCAATTTTCTTCAATCTTAACGAGGCTGCTACAGACTCGGTTATGCAGGCTCTTGCTCTTGAAATTTCGCCCCTGCTTACTGAATACTCTAACGACATCATGCTTAATGATGCTCTTTTTAACAGGGTAAAAATAGTGTATGATAAAAGGGCAGAACTAAATTTGAACCTTGAGGATTCAAGGTTGCTTGAAGAGACCTATAAAGGATTCACCAGAAATGGTGCCAACCTAAGTTCTGAGGCAAAGGAGCGGTTCAGACAGATTAATACAGAGTTATCTCAGCTCTCTCTCCAGTTTGGGCAAAATGTACTGGCTGCTACAAACAAATTTTTCATACAAATAACAGACTCATCTCAGCTGGCAGGACTACCCCAATTTGTAATTGAAGCAGGAGCTGCAGAAGCTGCAGAAAGGTCACTTGAGGGTTGGGTTTACACACTTCAGGCACCAAGTTATGGGCCGTTTCTCCAATACAGTGAAAACAGAGATTTAAAGGAGAAGTTGTGGAGAGCTGCAAATACAAAAGCGTATAAAGATGAGTTTGACAACTCAGATATTGTTAGGAAAATAGTCTCTCTGAGAATTGAGAGGGCTAATCTGCTTGGATTTGAGACTCATGCAGACTATGTACTTGATGTAAACATGGCAAAAAGCTCCTCAACAGTTAACTCTTTTCTTAACAATCTTCTAGATAAAACGCTGCCTTTTGCAAAAAAAGAGGTTGATGATATTCAGAAATATGCTAATTCTCTTGGATTCCAAGGTTTGTTAATGCCCTGGGATTTTAGCTACTATTCAGAAAAATACAAGAATGAAAAGTATGCAATTAGTGACGAGTTATTGAAACCCTATTTCAAACTTGAGAACGTACAACAGGCAATCTTTGCTCTTGCAGACTCTCTGTATGGTTTAAAATTTAAAGAGAATTTAAATATCCCGGTTTACCATCCTGATGTAAAGGCGTATGAAGTTCACGATGCCGATGGAAGATTTCTCTCTCTGTTATACATGGACTTTTTTCCAAGAGCTAGCAAAAGAGGGGGCGCATGGATGACGACCTTCAGAGATATGTACTTTGAGAACGGAGTGGAGAAGAGACCTTTTGTTTCGCTGGTTTGCAACTTTACCAAACCAACTAAAGAGACCCCTTCTCTGCTTACCCATTATGAGTTTAACACTCTTCTGCATGAATTTGGCCACGCATTACACGGTATTTTTGCAGAGGGGCAATATCCCTCACTGACCGGGACTAATGTTGCAAGGGATTTTGTAGAGCTACCCTCACAAATCATGGAGAACTGGGCAGTGAAGAAAGAGTTTCTGTCTTCTTTTGCAAAGCACTACCAGACAGGCGAGTCAATTCCGGCTGAACTTATAGATAAAATTGTTGCCGCAAAAAATTATTTAAGTGGTTATTCAAATGTAAGGCAACTTACATTTGGGATAAACGATATGGCTTGGCACTCTCTGAAATCTGTTCCGGAAGGGGATATTGAGAGCATTGAAAAGAGAGCAACAAAGAGGACTCAACTACTTACTGATATTGAGGGCACCTGTTTTTCTCCCTCTTTCAGCCATATCTTTGCCGGAGGGTATTCAGCAGGATACTATAGCTATAAATGGGCAGAGGTACTTGAGGCAGATGCGTTTTCTCTGTTTGAAGAGAGAGGGATATTCTCAAAAGAGGTTGCTCATTCGTTCAGAGAGAATATTCTCTCAAAAGGGAACATTGAAAATCCAGATATTTTGTACCGAAAATTCAGAGGAAGAGACCCTCAGCCTGACGCACTTCTTAAGAAATTCGGAATGACAGGCAGAAGCCAGTAAAATAATCCTGCTAAAAGAGAAGTCCTAACGATACTGAAATTAAAGATCTTGACGATCCTCTGCGTTGTATCTGCCTGAAACCGGCATTAACAAAGAGGGTCGTCTCCTTTTTATCACTAATGCTGTATCGGTATTTGACTCCACCACCCATTATCATCCTACCTGATGTAGTATGATTATAGTCAGACTCCAGCAGATTTGAGGCAATTTTTAGGTTACCACTCTCAATTTCATTCCTGATATCCATCATCTCTCCCCACCCCTTTGAGGCTCCTCCCGATAGTGAGATATCCAGAATGGATCTTTTCCCTATAGCAAAGTTTCTGTTTGCAGAGAGCTCTCCACCTGCGCAATTAATCTCCTGAAGATAATATGATGGATAGACAATAAATTCCCCGAAAAACCTGTCCACTACTCCGCTAAGTGTAAATACCCAGTCAGGATTCCACCTACTCCCTCCTACCTCCATTGAATAGGAGCCTGTGTATTTTTCAAATTTGTCGTAATACCTTAAAGTCATTCCATACTCAAACCAACTCCAGGTGTTGACCTCTCCGGGGACCTGTTCATATAGGTTTTCAATTTTATATGAAAGTCTCTCTTTGAACCCTGCATGAAGTTTAATAAGATGTTTCGTAAGATTCCCTGTTATTGTTATCCCGGCGTTCATACTCAAATTCATACTTTCAATAAAGGCGTATCTTCTGAGGATGTTGTAATCATCAAAATCATTTTCATTACCATACTCTGCCGTTAACTCTCCGTAAAGAGCAGTATTTCCACTAAAAAACGAACCTTGAAGTGAGGTACCATAATAATCTGAAAAATATCCTCTATCCATTACTGTGGAATTTGTTATCCCCTCTCTCACAAACATCCACCCTCCCTGAAAATTATAAATATGTTTGCCGGTAACATCACCCAGGAATATGTAATCCGCTCTCTCTGCATCATGTCTGTAAAGAAGGCTGGCACCTGCCATGAATCCCCCTTTTCTGATTGTTACAGATGGTCTGACCTCAATTGAGGATGCGACATTTCTGTTTCTGCCGTCAACTCTTTTCGCCGCAGTTGCTGTTTCATAATCAAATCCTATTCCGGCTGACAAAGTTTTATTTGCCCGATAACCCACTCCCGCAGATATTCTGTAATTTTCACCAGTAACCCGGCCTGGAATAGAGTCTGTCATCATATTAATTACTGACCTTGGTTTTATCGTACCCGACCATGCCTGACCTCTCTTTTCAATATGATCAAAATTAAAAGAGCCATAAAAGAAGATATCTCTTCCGGAGAGAAACGACTCCGTGCCGACAGATGCTTTTGCCATCACTTCAGGATCGTCAACTCTTTTATAATCACCTGTTACAAATTCTACACCTCCGTTAACTTGGGACAAGCTGCCAAAGTCATTAACAGTTAATCCTGCTGCGTTTTTTGACGTCAGCCATGGGTAAAGGATTTTGGCCCTTTCAAGAGTTAAAAGACCTTTTGGCTCTTCTGCCTGTATTACATGGGATTGAATAATTAAACTAAACCCAAGGAGAAATTTGTATATTGATGTTTTCATAATTATTCTCATTTAGCAAGAGAGGCTCTCTTCCTCGTTTCAAAATCCAAAGTAGAGTTATTTGTGTCCATATATACAACTCTTTGTCCCTGTGAAGTCTCCACAACTCTCTCAACTCTCCTGTGAACGCTCTCTCCACTGCCAATACCTGATGTCATTGCAAAGCCATTATCAATTTCTGGCCTCAGTCGCTTTGAGTCAGTAGCCTCCCTGAAGCACTCTAGCCCATCAATTATCAACTCCTTGTCAATCAAAAGACAGTCAAAAATTCTTCTCTCTGGCTGATTAGGATGCCAAGTATATGTATCTGAGACAAATTGCTGAGTACTTTTTCCTCCCAGAGAGAATATGAAAAAGGCAGGGCTTGTCTGAGAAAAACTGAACTGATTAGAAGTTCCTACTTTCCAGAAGCAGGTCAATCTTTTAACACCGACATTTGGCACGGTCTGACCACTTGTCATCACGGGATCATAAACAGCCCAATATCCTGCAATCCCTAGATTAACAGCTGCAGGGGAGATGGTTGTATGGTCAATTCCATTCATTGATATTACAATTTCTTCACCAGGCAACAGAGGATTATCATATCCGCTTCCGGGAAAGATCCAGGCCATTGATACAGCAGGTATTGAATCTCTCAGTTCTGAGGTTCCCGGTTTAATCCAGGCAGATGGCCTGCCGGCACCGGGAGCATTGTAAGGTTCTGCCATAGCAAAGCCGAGCGAGTCAAGATAAGCCACCTCATCTGAATTATTGTAAAGAATAACATATTTATCGTATGCATAATTTTTACCGGTTATGGGGTTAAGAGCACCTCCATAATATGCCTCCTTAATAATAAGCTGCCCTGTCTTAGATGCATTTAACGGGATGGTGACATTTGCAATATTGGGATCGCTGGGTGTGACAGAGATTTTATTGGCTGAACCATTGAATATATAAATAATTCCCCCTGGCTCTGCATGTTTAACAACAGCGGTAGCATTGTATGTTCCATGAGCAACCCTTATTGATGCCCTGCCGTTTGCATCAGTAGTGCCTGAGAACTGCAGCCCTGATACAGGATCACTTATAATCAATGATATCCCCTCTGAATTAAAGTCATATCCAATCGGCATTTTAACCTCAATCTCTATGACTGAGCTTAGAGAATCTTCACAAAAGGCCTCTTTTCTCAACTCCTTCATACACCCACTGATAATCAGTGCAATTATTATTGAAAATAAAACTCTTTTCATACTATGATGTTTAGAAGGTTAGTCTTAACTCTGCCCCAAAATAAATCTCTGTATTCATTCTTGAACCCGCAGCATTAGGCCTTGTGTTCAATTTCATTATGGGCCTGGAATTGGTAAAATTGTTAGCATAAAACGATAGCGAAGCAAGATTTCCTATCTCTTTGGTTATTCTCAAATTTGCCATAAAATAGGGTTTATATCCTGATTTTTGGAAATAATAGGGCTGGCTTGAAGAGAGTATAAGCATCTGTAATCTATTCTTAAGATCAGGATCTGTTGTAGTATAATAATCTTCAAATGACCTTATATTTCCGTTTTTATCCATATAGAAATCGGGATTTCTGTACAGGGTGCCATCAACTCTCTCACCGCCCCAGTCTCCATAAACTCTGTTTCCCTCATTGTCAAGCATATAAATCCGCTCTTTATCATATATATTCCATTTGTCGTTTACCCATATGAATTGTCCTACAAGAGAGATTACAAGCCTAATAGAGGGGATGTTAGTAATAATATGAAGATTTGAATTAAACCTGCTGCTACCATCCCCGACTGTTAAATAATGAGCTTTTGATTCATATATTCCGACATACGGGAGCTTTTCCCTGTTATTGACAGGGTCAGTTATTGATATATATTCTCGCCTCAGGCCCGGAGATCCGTCAAGCTGATAAATATATGCACCGCTCAATATAATTGATGTGTTAAGAGACTTAATTCGTCCAAAATCAAATTCATACTCTAACCCCCACTTTTTTGTTTCACCTCTGTTATCAGGAGTTGAATATTGCTTAAACTCTGTATAAGTAGTATAGTCAAGCGGAATATACTCTCCCTGATTGTTTTTTATCCAGACCTTTCCCTCCCTGAAAACCGGTGAGGCATTAGGATCCGTCACGCTACTGTAGTAATCAAAAGAGGAGGTCAAATAGGAGTAGTTGTCCGTTATGCCATTCTTTAATCTTTCATTGAACCATGTCAATCTGGTTTTGATTCCTACTATATCAATATCAGCACCTATCTCAACATTTCTTGTTTTTACAGGTTTCAATTCATATTGAAGCCGGTTGTCAACAATTTCTGTCTGGATAACCGCCAGTGACTGACCTGAAGATGAGTTTCTATACTGGAAAAGCGGTATATCAATGTATGCAGGAGCAGGATATAGAAGCCCTATTGCCGGCAGTCTATTCATCAATCCCCACCCACCTCTTAAGGTTATCTCCCGGAATACCCCTTCTCCTCTGTATGGGAACAGAGAGTATTTGACATTACTTCTTGGGTCAATTGTCGGCTTGTAACTGTACCCTTTGATCATCATCTTTGTAACTCTCGCACCTGCGCTGATCTCAAAGTCCCTCCCGAAAAGTTTTCCGGCAACTCTCTCCTCAGCATATACACTTATATCATTCATGAAAGGGATATCCGAATATGGTCTCTCTCTGAAATACTGAGGTGCACTTCCTGTGTAATAGGTTCCTCTCCCACGGTTCCCTTTGCTGTTGAATTCAATACCGGCCATGGTTCTGAAGATAGTACCGGCAATCTCTCTGTTTAGAAAAGCTGATACTTTCCCGCTTAAATAGAGAGGAAGCTCCTCATTTCTTCTATCAAATTCATCTAGTTCACCTGTAAACCACCCTTCTCTAATACCCTCACTCATGCTATTGATAGTGGGTTGAGGAAGTCCGTTATTTATTGAGAATTTCTGAAAATTCTCTTTAGAGAATCTTCCTGAAAGGTTATAGTTAAGTGATGTTATCCAGCTCCTCTTGAGTTGCCAGTTACCATAGATAGAGAGTGCTATATTTGACTCTCTTCTTTTTGTAAAGTCCCTGCGTGAGACATCCGGGTCAACCATTGAGTTATTTCTTACTAAATATCCACTAAGATTTGCATTGAATCTTAAAGGAGCATTGTTTCTGATAAATGTATTAGAATAGGTTATTCCTAGAGTAGTTCTGTTAAAAATATCCACCGGAGAACGGGCATCTTTGTATGCATGAGCAAAGTCTGCATCTACATTTAAGTTTCCTCTCTCTCCTCCCAGGTAGAATCCTTTGCTGAATGATATGGCCTTTGTTCTGGGATCGGCTTTTATTCTGATTTCATAAGGAGATTTTCCCGCCTTGGTTTTAACCAATACCGCACCCGAAGTTACGTCTCCGTACTCCGCTGAAAGTATCCCCTTCAAAACCTCTACAGATTCAATATTATCCGTGGAGTAGCGCCTGTAGTCTAATGTGTTAAACAGGTCTGTCTCAGTCTCAACAAAATGTGTTGCATCGTTAAAGACCCTTGATCCATTCATAAATAGAGCAACTCCCCTTGCATTGTTTTTGCCGGGATCCTGAACAGATCTGATAGATATGTCATTTTTACTAGTCAGACTTGGATTTGAAGTTAATGCTCCCGGCAAAAGCTGCATTATATCTGCCAGGCTGGAGGGCTGCAGGTGCCTTATTGCTGTTGGTCCAATTACAGATGATGTATTAATTGACTTTCCTGTTACTGCTGTTACAGTAATCTCCTCTATCTCCAGATTCTCCTCCTCTAATTGCAGGACAATCTCCTTAATATCCTTTCCTGCATCGGCAACTATTGTTAAATCTGCATAACCCAGTGTTGTTATATCAATATTATACCTCCCTTTAGGTATCCTCTCAATTTTAAACTCCCCTCTTTCGTCTGAATATGCCCATACACTAAGCTCTCTTATAAGCACAAATGCGTTAGGCAAAGGGTCCCCTGTCTCCTTTGCCACCACTTTACCCTCAATTATTACACCCTCCTTACCGACAGATTGTGCACTCACAGATGCCGATATCAGGACCAGCAATATGGCGAGAACTGGTAATCTTAAGTTTTCAATTATCATTATATATGGGTTTTACAATGTTTCAATAAATTTGCATATTCGCCTAAAATAGAGATCTCCTCCGGACTCCCAAATATCAAGATGAGAGGCATTTTGTAAAATCAAAATTGAGCTCATTCTGTTCTTTAAAGCTGAATAAATCTCATAGGCATTGGCCGGGTTAATCTTGTTGTCTCTGCCTCCATGCACTATCATCACAGGAATATTTATCCTTTTGGCAGCAATGGAAGGCGATACTGTTTCGGGGTCAAGACCAGTCAATCCAATAACTCTTTTTACAATTACATTTTCAGCCGGCTTGAAATTGAACCCTGCCATTAAACGGAAGTAGCCTTCTGCTACGTTTTCAAACCTTCCATAAGAGCTTTCAGAAACAACGCCGTCAACTCGTGAATCCTCAGCAGCCACCAAAAGAGAAACTGCAGCTCCGAGAGATTGGCCCCACAATATGAGCTTTCCATTTATTCCCCATTTTTTTTCAATATAATCTATCAGCTCTTTCAGGTCGCCTCTCTCCAAATGACCATATGTTACAAAATCCCCCTCGCTCTCTCCATGATATCTCATGTCCATTGAGAAGCAATCAAATCCGAGTCGGGAGTAGTAGGATGCAAGAGGGTAGAAAATCTCTTTTGATCTTCTGATGCCGTGAGAGAAAATAATAGTGCCTTTATTGCGTAAAGAATCTATTGCTGAGACTTTTAAAACACTAATTGAAGCCCCGTTTGAAGTTTCAAAATTGAATTTGGAAACAAACTTCTTATTGATGTTGAAACTCTCACATTCAAGCAAAGAGTCAGAGGAGTGATCTGCCATGAACAGTGAAGAGATTGATGAGTTCACCTTAACTGAAAGGATTGGAACTATCCAGTAAATTGCAGCCGCCAATGTGAATATGACGGCAAAAATAAAAATAAAGAGAATTCTATACGGTCTTTTCATTAACTCTCTCTCTTATGCCTCCCAGCATTGCAAACTGTGAAGCAACAATTAACACATACTCCGGCAAATAACCTTGAATACCATTAAGCCATATTACAGCAATCGTCAGAGAGAGCACCAAAAGAATAATTATCAGCACTCTGGCAAGCTTCCCACATCTCTTTACGAATGGAAGAGTTACCAGAAGCAGAGCGTAAATAGGATTACACCACAAAAGGTTGTAATTGGCATGCAGCTCAATATGGTCAGTCATAATTATTATGCCGGTCAGTACCAACCCTAGCAGGGCCGACAGAACAAGTACAATATCCTGAACCGGTCTCAGAACTCTTATAAATCTTGATGCCACAGTAAGCAGGAAAATTATGATTGAGATAAAAAGCGGAGAGATAAAAAAATTTGTCGGTTTTGACACAGATGTCTCCTTTCTTGGCATAAGCTCTTTGAAATCTGCTGATTCGGACAACCCGTCAAAAAGTTTATCCGGAAGAAACATCCCCTCTCTCAATGAAATAACTCTATCAAGATTTGAACCCAGTATAAGATTAATTCCGGCTCTTGTCCACTTTGATTCCCTTACATATCCATTGATAAGTTCTCTGAAATTCTTATCCTCTGTACCAGTCGGCAATTCAACATAATTCTCAAGGATGTCTCTTAACTCTGTAGTACAGTTTTTGAACAAAAACGAATATAGATAGTACCTGTTTTCCGGTCTGTAGAGGTAAATGAGCCTCTCCATAATCTCATTTTTTTGTTCTTGTGTAAGATCTATTATCTGTTCAACTACACCACGTCCCTCATAATCATACTGCCAAAGAAAATCCTCAGTATTCTGCACCCCAAGCATATAGTTGAGTTTGCCCTGCATAAATTTCAGATAGAAATTTGGTGTTGCAAAATCAAACAGACCAAAGTTGAAAATAACATCCATTGAGAGAGAGTCATCTTTTACTCTTAAAGCACTGTGGCCAAAAGTAGAGTAGAGCTCACTTCCACCTGTGCAGGTTATAAGAGAAATGGTGGAATTTCTGTATTTGACATCATTGGCATTTGCCGTAGTCCAGGCAAAAACTAAAACACTTATCAGAAAAAATTTAATTAAAAGATTCCGCATTACCTTCTTTTTCTAAATCTGAAAGAGTTGAGATAATTCGGTGCCCTTCTATGATTTGTCCCCTGTTCAAAGGAGTAAGCTATTGCCAAAAGTTCAGCCTCACTCCAGGCCCTCCCGAAAAATGAGATCCCAACAGGCAGGTCTCCAATAAATCCCATTGGTACAGTTATATTTGGATAGCCTGAGATAGCAGCATATGAGGAGCTGCTTCCCAGAAAGTTATCTCCGTTTATAAGATCCGTCTTCCATGCAGGTCCTCCGGTTGGAGCCATTAATGCATCAAGTTTGTTATCTCTCATAACTTTATCAATTCCCTCCTCCCTAGTCATCTTCTGCATATGTGCAAGCGACCTCTTATACTCATCCTCCTCCAGAGAACCTTTCTGAGCAGCCATTATAAGCAGCTGCTGATCAAAGAACCTCAGCTCAACAGAATCCTCTCTGTTAAATTCAATTAACTCATCCAGAGTCTTCACAGGAGCACCCTCTCCCAAAGATGCGAAGTAGCTCTCCAGTCCATTTTTAAACTCATACAGCATAACCTGAAAAGAGGCGGCACTCACCCCTGATCCCAATGGATAATTTATCTCAATTATCTCTGCACCTGCTTTTTCCATAAAAGCAACAGCATCATTCATTACAGAGTCAACCTTAAAATGAAAACCGCTTATATTTTTCAGAAGCCCGATTCTCTTTCCCTTAAGAGCATCCTTGTTCAAATAAGCAGAATAATCATTTATAAACCTGGCTTCCGGATTAAGCGTTTTGCTGTCGGAAGAGTCTATAGCAGCCAATACTCCTAAAACTATAGCAGCATCTTCCACACTCCGTGTCATAGGGCCAGGTGTATCCTGAGTAAAAGATATCGGGATTATTCCACTCCTGCTTATTAATCCTACAGTCGGTTTAAGACCCACAATTCCATTGTTGTTAGAAGGGCATACTATAGAACCGTTGGTCTCAGTTCCGATTGCAAAAGCACAGAGATTTGCAGCAACCGCCACCCCGGAGCCGGAACTTGATCCGCAAGGATTTCTGTCAGTTACATATGGGTTCCTGGTTTGGCCTCCAACTCCGCTCCACCCGCTTGAGGAGAGGTTTCCTCTGAAATTTGCCCACTCACTCAAATTTGATTTACCAATTATTATTGCACCGGCCTCTCTTAAAAGCTCTGCTACTCTGCTGTCTCTTCCTGGAAAAGAATGCATTAGCACAGTTGCACCTGCTGTAGTAGGCATTGAGTCCTTTGAGTCAATATTGTCTTTTAAGATGACCGGAATTCCATGAAGAGGTCCTCTGTCATTTCCCTCTTTCAGCTCTCTCTCAAGCTCCTCTGCAATTTTTAATGCATCAGGATTAACAGAAATTATAGAATTAAGCATTGGCCCACTCTTGTCAAGCTTCTCAATTCTTAAAAGATAGTCCTCAGTTACCCTCCTGACAGAGAGTGTACCGTTTCTAAATCCCTCTCCCAGCTCTTTTATGGTTATCTCCTCAAGGTAAGAGGTATCTGCCCTATCTACGCCTCCCGAACAAGAATGCAACACAGCACAAATTGACACAAAAGAGGTTAATAACAATAGTAGCGCAATCTTTTTCATAGTATTACAATTTATTTGCCGATTCTCCAGCGAGACATCAGAGATCTGGTTTTCGGGAATATTCCTCTCTGCTTGACCCTTACATCCTCAACTACATAAAAAACATCCGGGTCAAACTCTGTAACAATCTTTTCAATCTTCTTCATCTCCTTTCTCTCAATAACAGTCTCAATAATTTCAATCCTCTCCATTGAGCCTGTAGCTTCAAGAAGTGTAGCTCCGTAATTGTTGCTGTTGAAAATTGAGACCAGTTCACGACCATTCTTTCTTGTGTAAATTCTGCATAGAATTATCCCAAAAGCAATTCTCTGCTCTATCAATATCCCTACAAAATTACCTGAAGCATATCCGGCTGCATAAGAGATATAGGCAACCATATCATTTGCCCTAGAGAAGATTTCGGAGATAACTACAATCCAGATCAGCACCTCAAAAAAGCCAATAAGAGGGGCTTTGTATTTCTCCCCTTTTGAGACAAAAATAATTCTTAGAGTTCCCAGTGTAACATCTATAATCCTTCCGAAAAAAATAATCACAGGAAGAAGGTATGGGTATGTATCCAGAAAGTCAAACATAATCTGTTTTTTATATTATTTTCAAAATTAACAATTATTTCATTGCCTTTTAAAGAGCAGGTCGTGAAAGTCGTAGCTAAAATCTGTCAATGGAGAGATTGCCCTCATAGTAAAACTATCTGCAACACCCTCACGATCCAGGGTATAAACAGCAAATGCGTCTGCATCAAAAGACCTGTCATCCCACTTAACAATGAAAGTGTTTCCTTTATAAAAAAACATCTCTCCGGAGAGCTTGGGAGATCTGGCAGAGGTGAATCTTAGTCTCTCTCCGGAAAGATCAATTCTCACCTCTCCCAGCCAGCTATCTTTAAAGGTTCCGCAATACTTTTTTAACTCCTCATTACTTAAACCTCCTTTTGCACCCTCCACAACTTTCTCAACCTCATTTACAATTTTACGGGCCTCATTTGTAGCCCTTTGGAACCTCTCAAAATTTTCAGAAACTCTGTCACGCCCCTCTATTCCTAAATAGCTGTCAAGAATAGTATTGGTTATTGATGAGAAGGCCTCGGAAGATTGCTGATTTGTGAAGACAATTATACCCAATTTAAGATCCGGTATCATTGTGACCTGAGTTAATACTCCGGAGAGTCCGCCTGTATGGGTTACCATTCGGAATCCCTCTATATCGTTTACACGCCATCCTAATGCATATGCAGAGAAATTCACTTTATATGCAGCCGGGCCTCTGACAGGAATAATAGTTTGCGGAGTCCAGGTATCTTCATACTCTCTTTTTTCCATTTGGGCGATAATCCATTTTGACATATCTGACACACTGCTGTAAATCCCACCGGCAGGGTTTGCCATGGGATTCAGCTTCATCTCAACAACCTGCACTCTCCCGTTTACAGACACATGGGGGTCAATCACATTGTTTTTATCCTTTAACCTTGCGTATGAAGCTGCGCTCCTTGTCATACCTAGTGGAGACATAATTCTACTCTCAACGAACTCCTCCCAGCTAATCCCTGAGATTCTTGACACCACCTCACCGGCAACAATATACATCAGGTTGTTGTAGCTGTATTTAGTTCTAAAGGGAGACTCCCCTTTTAGAAATCTAAGATTGTAGATTACATCCTTTGTATTGAAATCTGAGCCGTCAGGCCAAATCATAAGGTCTCCTGAGCCAAGCCCATAACCCCCTCGGTGAGAGAGAAGGTCGCTTATTGTGAAGTTTTGAGTTACATAAGGGTCATAAAGCCTGAATTCAGGGATTATATCACACACCTTAGTATCCCATCTAAGCTTTTTCTCCCTGACTAAAATTGAGAGTGCAGCACCGGTAAATGCCTTACTGTTTGAAGCTATTGCAAAAAGGGTATGTTCATCAACCGAAGCCTTACCAGCCAATGATGATACTCCATATCCCTTCATATGAACAATCTTTCCATCCTTAACAACTGCTACAGCAACTCCCGGAACATTGAATGTATTCATTACCCTCTCCGTGACCTTATCAATCAATTTGCTTTTAGCAAATGCAAAACATCCCGGTAGAATTATAAGGGCCAGGAGGCTAATCAAAAATTTTGTACTCTTTTTCATTGCTATAATTTATTATTTCATTTTCCAACCCTGTCAGTAGTGAATTAATTCGCTCCTGATACAATTGATTATCACCGCTCTCCCTGCGAATAAGATCTTTGTATAATAATACAAGAGTATAAAGAGCAGATGGTTCCCAAGGCACAGAAGCTATCTCTCTAACTGCCCTGTCAAGATCCTTTACACTATATGTAATCAAATCAAGAGCTTCATATTCAAACATATCCCTGGCCTCTCCGGCAGCATTAAGTATCTCATAGAAAGACATATCAGTTTTATAGTAGAAGCTGAATTGAAAATATCCAAGTTGATTATCATACCCAAAAGAGATAAGCTCAATATTTTGAATATCAATATTAAAATTAATCTCTTCCAGCGTCTCCCTCTTAATAGTTTCAAACGGACTCCTGTCTGATAAATCCACACTACCACTTGCCGAATAGGTTCTGAATAGTCTGTGTGTATCAATAATGGTCGGATTTGGTCTCATGCCAATAAGCACTCTGTCATCTGCGTCTGCTCCCTCCCCTCCCCTTTTGCAATTAATGAATATTCCGGTACCACAATGATTTGAAAGAGACCTTTCGCCAACCCTTCCATCTGAAAGTCCTTCAGCACCATCTGCCTTATCTTTAATAATCTGAAAACCCTTGTAAATGCTGTACCTGGATGGCATATAACCCACACTTAGCATTCTGCCGTCAAGATTGAACGAAGTTATTCTAACTGTTTCACCATCACCAAATCTAAGCTTTGCAGCCTCTGAACTAAAAATATGACTGACATCCTGCTTGCCAATAAAAGATAAATATCCCGAATATTTTTCAGGAGGTTCCTGAAAGAAAATCAGCGATTTAAAATCAATTCTTCTTAAATCGCAATCAAATGTAAAATTTGGATTAAGTATTTCAAAATAGGGGATCTCCCTTCTATGTATCTTAGCTTTTTTTATCATTTTTTCTTCTTGATGGTGAAACCGGTTTAAAAGGCACTGTAAAGATAAACACAGAACCTCCATCAGGATTAGGCTGGGCCCATATTTTTCCACCCATCATTTCAACATAGGATTTGGCTATTGATAAACCAAGCCCTGCACCATCATATGTTTTTGTATAGCTCATATTTACCTGAACAAACCTGTTGAAAATTTTATCAAATTGTCCGTCAGGTATTCCCACACCACTGTCGGCAACCTCAAAGTAGATGTAGCCACCATCTCTGTGGCAGCCCACTCTTACATAACCGGAGTTTGTGTATTTGATTGCGTTCTTTATAATTTTTGAAAGCACGCATACAACCTTCTCCCTGTCTATAACAATCTCGGTTACTCGCTCACTCTCCTTACAAGGGGATACTATAAGTTCTATTTTTTTCTCCTCTGCCGAAGGTGAAAACAGCATAGTTAAAGAACCAAGAAGTTCAATAATATTGACTTGTGATAATTTAATCTTAACCTGTCCGGAGTCAGCCATAGAGATATCCACAATATCTCCAATAAGTTCAAGCATCCTCTCCCCGCTCTTTTCAATTATTGATATATAATGAAGACGCTCCTCTTTGTTGAGGGATTCATCCTTGAGCAGTTCTGCAAAACCAATTACTCCATTCATCGGAGTCCTGATTTCGTGACTTACATTAGCCAGAAAACCCGACTTCAGCCTGTCGCTCTCAAGAGCCTTCTCCTCAGCGTTTCTAAGCTTCTGCAGATGCTTCCTCAGGAAGAAATAGAGTAGCACTCCTGTAATAAAAACATAAAACAGTCCCTTATATGTTTGGAAATGTGCCGCAATTTCCGGAGTTGGGGCAAGAAGCAATGTCAGTTCATCAGAAAAAAGAATCCATCCGCTACCGACAAGCAGATAGATTAATATAACTGCATACTCAAATTTAAACCTGACCATAACAGCAGGATTTGACTGCAATATAGCAAATTATAGTCTAAGCGCAAATGTTTAGAGGAGAATTTCGTCAATAGCGGATACAAGCCTCTTAAAGTCTATAAAGCCTGCCAGACGTGATCTCTTACCGGATAAAGATGAGAAAATATATGTCGGAAACAGGTCAATACTGAGACTTTTTGCAAAATCAAGATCCTCCTCAAACAGCTCTCTGCCTCTCCCCTCAAAGTCTCTTACAAAACTCTTCATATTTAACCCCGCGGACTCGGCAACATCCATAATATTTTCAGTTTTTGCAATATTCACCCTTTTATGGAAGAGTTTTTCTCTTAATAAAAAGTAAAACTGCAATCCCCTCTCCTCACCCTGAAGCATTGCCGCCTTAAATGCAATTGAAGGAGGATAGGAAGAGGCTGGAGGGTCTGTCGTCCATACTGAACCGTCTATTTTAAAACCAATCTTTTCAGATGCCTCTGGCCAATGCCTGCCAACAATAGCAGGGCCTTCCGGATTACTGCCAAAGATGGACCAATCCGGCATAAGCCCTCCCATTTTATACTCTATTGTGAAGAGCTCACCTCTCTCCCGCTTAAGTCTGGAGAGTATTGGCTCGCTTCCCCAGCAATATGAACAAAGCGGATCAGAGAAGTATATGATTTTTACCGGCTTTACCATCTCTGTTAATTATTGTTTTCAACAAACCTCTTATAATCCAAATCCATCTCAAGTATATGGTTAATCCACCATTTAACGAGAAACTCGCAAACCTCTTCAGGGTCAGTTGGAGTAAGATTGGAGTAGTTGAGATTAAAAAGGGCAACCTTTTTAATATAGTAGTTATGCGCCCTCTTATGCTCTTTAATGTCCGGGAAGCCCCTCTCTGCCATATAGCGCTCCTCCTCACGGAAATGGATAAGACTGTAGTCAGTAAGCTTAGAGAGAACCTCTGCAAGTCCTACAGATTTAGTGTCCCTCTCCTTTTCAAAGACAAAATCGTTAATGATCCTAAAGATCTCTTTATGCTGATCATCAATTCTGCCTTCATTTACAGAGAGTTCCTCCCTCCATTCAATTGTTGTGCAATTTGCCATTATCTCCGGTTCAATTAATCAAAAATACCACTTTTTTGTTAATTTGTAATAAAAGAGATCAAGTATGGAAAGTAAGATACTTTACAAAATGAGAAAAGAGTACACACCCGGGCCTCTTACTGAAGATATTATGTCCGCTTCACCATTCATCCAATTTGACAGGTGGTTTGAAGATGCAAAAAAAGAGGAGAAACAGGAGGCTAATGCGATGATACTTTCTACATCTACACCTGATGGTTCTCCCTCTTCAAGGGTTGTGCTGCTAAAAAGTTTTTCCGGAGAAGGATTCGTGTTTTTCACAAATTACAACAGCAGAAAGGGGAGAGAGATTTCAGAGAATCCTAAAGGAGCCATTCTCTTCTTCTGGCCACAGGCCGCAAGGCAGGTAAGAATTGAGGGTATTCTGTCCAAAATTGACGCTAAGGAGTCCGACGACTATTTTTTAAACAGACCTGCCGAGTCACGAGCCTCGGCGATTTTGTCAAAACAGAGCCAGATTCTTAATGATAAAAATCAGTTTGACGAAGCGGTAAAGGCCATCTCATCACATGAATCACTTAAAAGACCCGATTTCTGGGGAGGCTACATATTGAGTCCACATTACTTTGAGTTTTGGCAGGGGGCTTTGAGCAGGTCTCATGACAGGTTTGCATATAAGTCCATTAACGGAATATGGTCTGTAAATCGTCTTTATCCATAAATCCACAAGAATCTTCAGCCCTTAAGGCTTATCTCCTCCAGAATTTGCCTCTTTTTAACAACTACTTCCCTCTCCTTTAACTCAATAATACCCTCTTTTTCAAAACTCTTCAGGATTTTCACCATACTCTCCAATGAGACCGATGCAAAATCTGCCAGCTCCCGTCTTGAAAGGAGTCTGAAAATGTCTGGGTGAATCCGCTCCAAAGACTCAAGATAGAGGATAGTCTCCGCCACTCTGCCGTTCATTTGTTTATACAGCAGGCTGTTTAATGAAGAGTATAAAGAGCTGTTCTGACTGCAGTATCTTTTAATAATACCCATTGCAAATCCCCCGTTTCTCTCCACCACACCAGACATTGCATCTCGCTCAACAAGTACAGCATGGCAATCTGTCAGTGCGGCAACACTGTATGAGTATATGTTCTTATCAAAAACGGAGGAGAGCCCTATAAATTCTCCGGGCTGAATAACTCTTACGCTATAGCTCTTCTGGCCGGGACCTTCAATATACTGCTTGCATAAACCATTAACGATAAACAGGATGTAGGAAGCGAATGCCCCCTGCTTGGCTAAAGTATCACCCTTCTTAAAAAGCACCTGTGTTCTTGCGGATTTTACAAGCTCAAGCTCACTTCTGTCCAAATCCTTAAAGCAAGGAGCCTGGATATCACAGATAAACTCATTATCGTTTTCATCTATTCTCTTCATAACGCAAAATTAATCCATTTCAATAAAATAATTGATTAATTTCAATTTATTGGTTATAAAACTACAATGTCCTTTTATTGACATGATTATAAACTCGCCCTACCTTTGCACTCAGTTAAAAACATTAAAATAATCAATTATGCTTTACACAAATTTAAAACACATAGAGAGTGCATCTGAGCATGCAAAAATATTGAGCGAAAACGAAAATGTAATGGTCATCTGCGGCAGAATGGGCCCCATGTGCATACCAGTTTATGGGATAGCAGAGGAGTTGGAGAGTGAATACACTCATGTTAAGTTTTTTGACATGGAATTTGACAACCCGGAATCCCATGTAATCAGAAACCTTCCTGAGGTAAGAGGATTTATGGGTATCCCCTTCACAATTTATTACAAAAACGGCAAAGTTGCCAAAGCAACATCAAGCATTCAGAGCAGAGAACAGGTGACAACAATTCTTGACAAAGAGTTTGGTGCACCAAAAAAATAGCAATATGGAAAACCACTATGAAGCAATAATAATTGGAGCAGGCCCTGCAGGATTGACTGCAGGGATATATCTCTCCAGAGCCAGAGTCAAAACACTTATCTTGAATGAAGGAACCGTTGGCGGACAGATGGTCCTAACTCATGAGATTGCAAATTATCCTGGAGTTGAGAGCATCAGCGGATACCAGCTTGCAATGATAATGAAGAGGCAGGCTGAGAGTTTTGGATGCACAATTAAGTCAAATATTATTGTTAAAGAGATAGAGACCAAAGGGCGGATAAAATCCGTCAAGCTATCAGACGGGAAGCAGTTTACTGCCGATGCACTAATTATAACAACAGGAGGAAGATCAAGGACTATCGGAGTGCCCGGAGAAGAGAAACTTAAAGGAAGAGGTATTTCATACTGTGCAACTTGCGACGGAGATTTTTTTACTGACAAAGAGATTGTAGTTGTCGGTGGTGGCAACTCAGCACTTGAAGAGGCTGTATCTCTTACAAAATATGCGTCAAAAGTTACCATAGTACATCAGTTTGACCATTTTCAGGCATTGCAGCACTATGTAGAGGAGGCAAAAAACAATCCAAAAATCAATTTTATTATGGAGTCAACTATTGCCGCATTTCATGGTGACGAAAAGCTTGAGAGTGTTGATATAAAAAATCTTAAATCAGGCGAGATTTATAATTTTAAAACCGACGGGACATTTGTATTTATTGGCTATGTACCAAATACAGAATCCCTTACAGATAAAATTGATCTGAATAAGTGGGGAGAGATAGTAGTTAACCCTGACATGGCTACAAGTGTTGAAGGTGTTTTTGCAGCCGGAGACAGCATAACAAAGAGATACAGACAAGTAACAACGGCAGTCGGTGATGGAACCATAGCGGCCCTGTCAGCATCGGGATACATAAATGAGCTTAAAAAGAGTAAATAGGTCTATTTCAAATTTTTGCAGAATTCCGAAATGAGTGCCTCTGCTTCTGACTCTCCATAAGAATAAGCTCTTCTCCAGTCTCTGCATGCGCCACTTTTATCTCCTAAATTATTAAGCGTTACACCCCTGTTAAAGAAAGCCAAAGCATTTGAAGGATCAAGCTCAATGGCCCTGTTGTAGTCCGACAAAGCGCCGTTGAGATCCTTTATGCTGTACTTTGATATTCCACGATTTACATAAGCCTGAGTCATATTAGGTCTTAACTCAATTGCTTTTGAAAAATCCTCAATACTTTCAGAATATTTCCCAAGCTTCTGCCTGACAACACCTCTGTTGTAATAGGCAATTATAATTTCTGAGTCAAGCTCAAGGGCCTTTGTGTAATCCTCCTCTGCACCCCGTATATCATTCAGGACGCTTTTACATAAACCTCTGTTTACATAGGCAATCGCATCATCAGGAATAAGTTCCAGCTCTCTTGTATAGTCATAGATGGCCTCATAATTAAATCCAAGTTTCCTGTGAGACTCTGCAACTGCGTACCATGCATCTGGAAATTTCGGGTCTATAGCAATACATTTTTTCAGACTCTCTATTGCCTGTTCATGAAAGTTGAGCATCGCAAGAATTGTCCCCTTGCCATACCATGAACGTGCATGAAGTGAATCAACCTGAGTTCCCCTTATGTAATCATCCAGAGCATCTCTGAAGCGTTCCTGATACTCACGCGACAGACCTCTGCTGTACAAAGCCTCTGCACTCTCCGGGTTTAATTCTATGGCTTTAGTGAAATCATACTCTGCTTTGCTAAACTCCTCAAGTGTAAGATAAACGACACCACGGTTAAACCAGGCAACTGCAAGTTTAGGATCAATTCTTACTGCTGACGTATAGTCTGCAATTGCCCCCTGATACTCTTTTTTACTATGCTTTTCAATGCCGGAATTGTATAATTGTTCGGCAGACTGACCCAAAAACATTACAGGGAGCAGTAAAGCTAAAATCAATGAAATCGTTTTCATTGCCCATTTGTTTTCAGAAAGTTACATAAAAAATAAATAGCCCCTGCAAAATAATTATCTTTGTTGTTGACATTGAGTAGAAAGACTTGTAGATGAATTTAATCCACAAAATACTGAAGCTGATTTCACTTTTTTTGCTATCAGTTATGCTTCTTCCGGAAGTTAAATTGAACGCCCAGGAGAGTGTAAGGACAATTGAGATAGACGAACTAATTGTCAGGGGAGGAAGAATCAAATACAGAAACAGAGGTAATCCCGCAGTAGAGCTAATTGATAGTGTACTGGCATATAAAGATTTAAACAGAAGCACAAATTTCAACTCTCTCAGATACCAGAAATATGAGAAGATTGTCTTCTCATTTACAAATATTGGAGAGAGAGTAAAGACCATGAAGCTTCTTAATAAGTTCAGTTTTGTTTTTGACAATATTGATACAATTAGAAGTCCGGGAAGAGAGGTGCTTCCTATATACATCCGTGAAAGACTCTCTGACTACACTTATCACGGAGAGAGCAGTACTTCCAATGAAATTATCAGAGGAGAACGTATGGTTACCTTTGAAGAGCATATGGATGAACAGGGTATCGGAGAGTGGCTAAACTATCTTTACGAGGAGGTTGATATATATGACAACAACATACTCTATCTTACCAACAGGTTTATAAGCCCTATATCACCCTCCGCCCCCTCTTTTTACAGATACTACATTACAGATACTGTCTCCAGTGGAGGAGAGAGTTGCATAAGACTCTTTTACACACCAAGGAATAAAACCGATTTTCTTTTTCAGGGATATCTCTATATAACAATGGATGGCAGCTATGCTGTTAAGCGAGCAGAGATAGAGGTTAACAAAAACATAAACCTGAATTGGGTAAAAGAGAGCCGGATTGTTCAGGAGTTCAGAAGGAGCGGGCAGGGAGGATGGATACTAGACAAAAACGAAACCTCTCTTGACCTGGGATATAGTAAAAACGGACTTGGAATATTCGGACAAAGATCTGTTTCATACAGAGATTATATTTTCAATGCACCTGTTCCGACTGACTACTTGACCAAACAGACAGCCAGGGCAGATTCAATATTCAGCAGAGATGAGGTTTTCTGGAGAGAGGGTCGTCACCAGGAGCTAACAAAATCAGAAGAGGGAATCTATAAAATATCCGACTCCCTGAAAAGTATGCCATCATTCAGAAGGATAACCGGTTTAATAAGGCTGGTATTTGCAAGCTACCACGATTTTGGAAAGTTTGAGATTGGTCCTGTAAGTACATTTTATAGTTACAATCCTACGGAGGGCTCAAGGGTAAGATTAGGAGGAATGACCACTCAGAAATTCAGCAAAAGATTCAATTTTGACGGCCATATATCATATGGTTTCAAAGACAATCAGATTAAATACAAATTAGGGACAACAATCTCATTAACTGATAAAACCATATATGATTTTCCGGTTCAGTCTTTAAGAGTAAGTGTACAGAAGGAGACGAAAGTGCCTGGAGTAGAGCTTTACTTTGTTCACGAGGGGAGTGCATACCTCTCCATTAGCAGAGGCATTGACGATAAACTATTCTACAACCAGGGGGTAACTGCCGAATATTTCAGGGAATTCAGCAACCACTTCTCATATAAGCTAAGCTATAATTATACCAGACAAAAACCGGGGGGCAGTCTTGACTTTGGGACTATTCCACACCTTGACATTGGTGAAATGAGCATTGATTTGAGATATGCCCCCAATGAACAGTTTTATCAGAAAAGAATGTTCAGAGTACCCGTCGTTAACAGACATCCTGTTTTCCAGCTAAACTATACATTTGGGAACAGGGTTTTGGGAGGAGACTACAACTATCATCTCATAAGATTCAATGCAAGCAAACGATTCTATCCATCAGTAATTGGATATACAGATGCAACAATTGAGAGCGGAGTAGTGATAGGCACAGTGCCTTTTCCGCTTCTTGAGATGCACAATGCAAACCAATCATATATTTATCAGGCTAACAGATATAACCTGATGAACTTCCTTGAATTTGTAAGCGACAGATATATATCTCTTTTTGTAGATCACAATTTCAACGGATTTATATTCAACAAAATTCCTCTGATCAAACACTTGGGATTAAGAGAGATTATAACATTCAAAATCCTGTACGGAGGTCTTGGGAAGAATAACAATCCTGGGCTTATGCAACCATCAGAGATTTCAAATGCACAGCTGATGCCACTCCCAAAAGACATGTCAGGAAATCCATTAACATTTACACTGGACAGAGGGCCATATATTGAGGCAAGCATTGGAGTAGGGAATATATTTAAGTTATTGAGAGTGGACCTTGTAAGGCGAATAACATACATGGACAATCCAAATACAACTAAATGGGGAATCAGATTTAGGGTAAAATTTGATCTCTAATAGCTATATTTGAGTTTGCAATACTAACCCCTCAATATGAAACAGCCATTTACCAAAATCTTGTTGCTTGCAATTACAGCCATTTTTATGTTTTCAAACAGTGCAACATCCCAGCGACTGGCAGCTTTAGACAATTACAGAATACCTCTGAAGGTTAAATCTGCCAATATTGGCAAAATCATAATGCCGGAGGCTGGTCATGAAATATCACATCAATGGAAATTCAAGATTCTAAATGACACCGCTGACATTTTCCGAATTAACAGCAAAGGAGAGCTATCCCTGAAGAGAGGTAAATCATTGAACCCAGGAGGGCCATTCAGGTATTCGCTAACCATATCTGCTAAACGCAAGGGAGGAGGTAGTGAGTCAAAGATATTGGAATTTGAGCTCGTAAAGGATGAGTTCCTTAATAATATTGTGGTTGCCCACAGAGGGGCCTGGCGAGAATCCTCTGCCCCTCAAAATTCAATAAAGGCTCTTGAAAACGCTATAAATATTGGATGTTCCTGGAGTGAATTTGACCTATGGATGTCTGCTGACGGTGTTCCAATATGCAATCACGATCCCTCTGTAAAGGGATATATGGTTGAGGATACAGATGCCTCAGTTCTCACATCTCTAGAGCTCTCCCCCGGAGAGAGGCTGCCGACAGTAGAGGAGTACATTAAAAAAGCTATGAGTCAGAATAAGACCGGTCTGGTAGTGGAGATAAAACCATCCGGAAAATCTCCGGAGAGGACACTTGAACTGACTGATAAGGTTGTGCACCTTGTCCATAGCCTAAAGGCACAGGCGTGGGTTACATATATAAGTTTCAGCTATGAATCCCTGTTAAGAGTAATGGAGCTGGACCCGACTGCAAAGACAGCCTATTTGGGGAGTAATAAAACCGTTGAAGAGATAAGTAGAAGCGGAATGTGGGGCATTGATTTCAATATCAGCCTCTTTAAAAAGGACCCTCTTCTTGCAGAAAGAGCTAAAAAGCTGGGCCTCACAGTAAATGTCTGGACGGTAAATTCAGAAGAGGATCTAAAATTGATGATGGATATGGGGGTAGATTACATAACTACAAATGAGCCTGAACTACTCTTCAGATTAATTGAGAGACTTTAAATTTAATTTTAACATTCACAGATGATGAGAAAAACTTTAATATCAATTCTTTTTCTTGTACAGATTTTATCAACAACTTATGCAAACGCACAGGGTTATAATATCTACAGTGAACCTCGTGATAAACAAATATTTGACAATTACATTTCAGTAATGAAGGGCAAAGAGAGGCTTGAAATTGATAAAATAATTGTAGAGACAGCAAAGTTTTTCCTCTCTGTGCCATACGTAGCTCACACTCTTGAAATTGAGCCGGAAGGACTTGTTATTAACTTAAGAGGAATGGACTGCACAACATTTGTTGAAACTGTATTGGCACTTTCCAGAACAGTTAAGGAGGGAGAGCCAACTTTTGAAAAATTCTGCGATAACTTGAGATTTATTAGATACCGGGAGGGAAAAATAAGTGGATATCATGACAGGCTTCACTATACATCAGACTGGATGTATGAAAATGAGAAGAAAGGGATAATCAGGAGAGTAATTCACACTCCGGAATGGGAGCCACTATTTCTCAATCTGCACATTATGTCATCAAATCCCGGCAAATACAAGCAACTATCAGGAGATGATTCTCTGAAAGAGACTGTTAAAAACATTGAGAAAGATATTAATACAAGAGACCACTTCTACCTCCCCCATTCAAAAATCCAAAAAAATGCTTCTCTTTTTAAAAGCGGAGATATTGTAGGATTTACAACAAAAATAGATGGATTAGATGTTACACACATGGGTATTATTTATAAAGAGGGCAATAACCTTACATTTATACACGCCTCACTTACACACAAAAAAGTTATTGTAAACAGGGAGCCCCTTCATACATACCTGTCTAACACAAAAGGGACCGGAATAATTCTATCCAGAGCAGAGAATTAACCTATCTTTTGAATATTGCCCCCAATATACCCCTGACAATTTGAGTCCCCACACTTCTCCCAATGCTTGTAGCCGCTGACCCTATTGCCTTATCCAGAGCTGATTTTGACCCTGCTCTCCGCTGAGTCCCGGACGGAGCAACCTTTTTCTCCCTTTGATACTCCATCTCCCTTCTCTCCCTCTCTGCGGCCATCCTCTGCTCCTCCATCTGCTCAATGGAGATTCTTTCATAAGCCGAATCTCTGTCAAATTGCCTTTCGTACATTCCAAAGAGTCTGCTCTGTTTAATAAGAGCCTCCCTTTGCTCGCCTCTGATTGCCCCTATCTGACTCAAAGGAAACAGCATCTTAGCCCTCTCCACAACAGATGGAGAACCCTTATCGTCAAGGAATGAGACTAAAGCCTCGCCTGTGCCCAGTTCTAAAATCGCTTGTTCAGTATTGAATTTTGGATTTGTCCTGAAAGTTTGAGCCGCCGCTCTGACCACCTTTTGATCCTGAGGTGTGAATGCTCTTAGTGCATGCTGAATTCTGTTACCAAGCTGTCCCAGTATCTCAATTGGAATATCAGCCGGAGACTGAGAGATGAAATAGACTCCAACGCCCTTTGACCGAATAAGCCTGACAACCAGTTCTACCCTCTCCTTTAAAGCCTTAGGGGCATCTTCAAACAACATATGGGCCTCATCAAAGAAGAATACAAATTTTGGAACAGGGAGGTCCCCTACTTCAGGAAGCTGATCATAGAGCTCAGATAGTAGCCAAAGAAGAAAAGTAGAATAAAGTTTAGGAGCCATCATAAGCTTATCGGCGGCAAGAATATTCAGTACACCTCTCCCACCCTCACTCTGCAAAAGATCAAAAATATTGAATGCAGGTTCTCCAAAAAACTTATCCGCACCCTGACTCTCAAGGGCAAGCAGAGCCCTCTGAATAGCTCCGATACTTGAGGCTGACACATTGCCATATACAGAGGTATATTCTTTAGAATTTTTAGAGGTCCAGTCAAGCATAGCCCTGAGATCCTTTATATCAATAAGCAACAACTGCTTTTCATCGGCTATCCTGAATACAATATTCAGAACCCCCTCCTGAGTATCATTAAGGTCCAGGAGCCTGGAAAGCAGCAGTGGACCCATCTCAGAAATTGTTGTTCTCATAGGGTGTCCCTGCTCCCCAAAGACATCAAAGAATCTGACAGGAGCTCCAGAGAAGTTGAGAGCAGAGCGATCCATACCAAACTCCTGAATCCTAGCTTCAATAAATTTATTCACCACCCCGGCCTGACTCAATCCGGCTAAATCTCCCTTCATATCAGCCAGAAATGAAGGTATTCCGGCCCTGCTGAATGTTTCGGCAAGCACTTGAAGAGAGACCGTCTTTCCTGTACCCGTAGCACCGGCAATAAGACCATGCCTGTTTACCATTTTTGGGTCAATATAAATTGGTGAGTGAGAGTGGGCCACATACATTTTATTATCCATGTCCAACATAACTGACACTTTTTATATTAGTTAAATATAATAAAAATTGAATCTGATCTCTTTTTTAAATTTCACTATATTTACACCTTTCGTATTTCATTAGGGGATTATTTTATTTTAGTACACTATTTTACTTGTTTATATAGAATCTTTTTATTTACACTACGTTTTTGCAGTTAGAAATTTTTAGTTATCTTGCGCCCCGAAAAAAGAGGAGATAATTAAATTATTTGCTTTAATGATACTACACGAGCAATTTATCAGAATGGCCAAGAAGAATCCTTCAAGGATGGCCATAATTGACAAAACTCTTGACAGAAGGGTAACATATTCTAAGGCGCTTATTGGCTCCATAATTTTAAGCAAGCGTTTTAAAAAGGAGTCATCAAATTTTATAGGCGTGATGGTTCCTACGTCAGCAGGATGCACTCTTGCTACATTAGGAGTTCTGATGAGCGGCCACACTCCGGTAATGATTAATTATTCAACAGGAGCAGAGGCTAATGCAAGGTATGCTCAGCAGAAATGCGGATTCTCTACCATTATTACATCCAAAGCCCTGCTTGAAAAAATTGGCTGTCCAAAGTTGGAGGGGATGATCTTTCTTGAGGATATAATGGCCGGAATAAAAACTGCTGAAAAGATTAAGGCAGCTCTAATCAGCAAGCTCCCGGCATCTGCAATAATCAACCTTACATACAAAGGCAAAGAGGATGACATGGTTGCCATGCTCTTTACAAGCGGTAGTGAGAAGGATCCTAAGGCAGTGCCTCTTACCAACAGGAACATCTCATCTAACATTGAGAGTTTTGGGAGTTATGTTGGAATTGGAGACAAGGACACAATTCTTGCAAATCTGGTGTTCTTCCACATATTTGGACTAACTGTAAATCTGTGGGTTCCGCTATATTATGGAATTACTATGATTACATATGCAAATCCTCTGGATTTCATAACTGTCAGCAAGATTGCGAGAGAGGAGAAGCCAACGATGATGGTGGGAACTCCAAGCTTCTTCTGGGGATATCTGCATAAGTCTGAACCCGGAGATTTTAAATCTGTAAGAATAATGGTCTCTGGGGCAGACAAATGTCCTGATGCCCTGAGAGAGGGGTATATGAAGAAACACGGGGTAACTCTGCTTGAAGGATACGGTGCTACGGAGACATCTCCTGTTATATCGGTTAACTCACATGAATTCAACAGGCCCGGAAGCACAGGTAAGCCTATACCCGGAGTTCTAGTAAAAATTGAACATTTAGAGAGCGGGGAAGAGTGCAGGCCGGGAGAGATTGGGAAAATACTTGTAAAGGGACCCTCCGTTATGGCCGGGTACTATAAAGACCCTCTGCTAACTGAAGAGGCGTTAAAAGATGGCTGGTACAACACAGGAGATATGGGATATCTTGATGAAGAGGGATATCTGTATCACTCCGGAAGGTTCAAGAGATTTGTAAAGATTGGAGGAGAGATGGTATCTCTCGTCAAGGTAGAGAATACCTTGGAGAAGCATCTTCCGGCAGGAGTATCATGTTGTGTCGTGGATGTGCATGATGAGGTGAAGGGTTCGTCAATAATTGCAACTGTTACAATTGAGGTTAACAAATCAGAGATTTTGAAAAAAATGGGCGAAGAGCTTCCTAACATCGCACTTCCTAAACACTTTGTAGTGATCAGAGACCTCCCAATGATGGGCACAGGGAAAATTGATTTCAGGAGTGTAACTAAGATTGTCCAGGAGATTTTTGATAAAGAACAATAGGTTTTCTCAGCTCTTTTCATTAAATTGCATGAAGTTAGACACAAGAAAAAAGAAATATGACAGTAAAACTTGAGTTTAATGTAGAGAGAGATATATTTAACAACATCTTTTCAGGTGTTCAGAAGGCTTTTGTATCACAAGTAAAACCAGCCGAACTAAACAAATATTTCCTCCTTACGGAGGATAAAAAGATTGATGTAAGATACTTCAATGAAATAGAGTTTACCAACGGTTCAAGGAGATGTTCATTTAAAATCGGGTATGCAGAAATTGATTTTCTTATCCCAAATGAGCTAATTGATTCCGGCATTGAAGACCTTACAGAGTGCTACAATTATGAGAACATGCCTCCCATAGAGATAGTCTTCCAACTCAAAGAGCGGCTCTCATAAAGGATTGACACTATAATTAAACTAGCCCTTGTCTGCAATCAGCTGAAGGGCTTTTTTATTTAGTATCATCATATGCCTGCCGGAAAGTGTAATAAGACCATCGCGCTGAAAATCCGACAGAGTGTTTATCACACTCTCTTTTGAATATCCAAGTGTTGCTGCCATCTCCTCCCTGGTAAAAGGAAGCACAACCTTAACATCTCTGAAAAGCCTCTCTAGGCTAAGAAGAAGCATTGCAATAGCTCCATTTGCATTTTTGTGACTAAGTGAAATGAGCGTATGAACCACTCCATTTGTCAATTCAGACATCATGGTCACAATATAGACAGCAAAATCACCATTCTCCCTAATCAAGCGTTCAAACACATCTCGGTCAAATATTCTCACCTTTGAGTTTGTAATGGCAATGGCGGAGAACTCAAGCCTCTTTTTGACAAAGGAGCACATAAGACCAATAAAATCACCGTTTACAGCAAAACTAAAAGTTGTATCACGTCCCCCCTCTTCCAGATTTAGCTTTGCCATCCCATCCTCAATAAAGAGTATCTGAGATGCAAGAGATCCCTGTTTGATAATTGCCTCTCCCTTATTATAGTCAAGTAGTACTGAAGAGCTCATAAGCTCCTTAAGTTCCGGCTCTTTCAGCCTGCTTGTCCATTGATATATTTCACCGGGAAGCATCATACAAGATTGAGTTAAATGTCAAATGATGTAATATTACATATTTTTTAATTAAAAACTGCACTTTGTTTATTGAGATAAATAGGTGATGTGTTGGTAAATTTGCAAAACATCAAAAAAAGATCATTATGGCAGATTCAAGATTCAGGGTTAAAGCCCATAGCGCTAGCGCAACAAAGACAGTAGTAAAAGCAAGACAATTTGAGATAGTTATTGATGAACCGGCTGAGCTGGGCGGCACAGATCTCGGAGCCAATCCTGTTGAGTATGTACTTGCAGCCTTTGCAGGTTGCCTGAATGTAATGGCCCATGTCATTGCAAAAGAGTTAAATTTTGAACTCAGAGGCGTTGAGATAGATTTGTACGGAGACCTGAACCCGGCGAGGCTTTTTGGTATGAGCTTTGACGAGAGGGCGGGCTATAAGCAAATTTCAATTACACTAAAGCCAGACACAGATGCAGATGAAGCAACTCTTGCTAAGTGGGCAGAGATGATTGAAGACAGATGCCCTGTGAGCGACAATCTTCAACATCAGACTCCAGTAAAAATAGAGGTTAAAAGGCAAAAATAAGCAGTTGACAAATTACCCCCGGGACCCTGCAGAAATTGATGTCTGCAGGGTCTTTTTTTGTAAATTGCAGTGCTAATCCCAAATCTAATCACTTATGAAAAAGCTATTTTTTCTTTCCACACTCTTAACATTAATAACATTTTTAAATCCGTTAAGAGCCATGTCAGAGAGGGCAGCACTTGACTCTATTTTACCGGTCAGAGGTTTTTGCATCGCATTGCCTACTCCGGACAGGATGGATGAGTTTGTAAAATTTATTGAGACAGAGCTAGCCCCAAGGCACGTTAACACTCTTGTACTAAGAGTGGAATACAAATACAAATGGAAGAGCCGGCCTGAACTCATAGACACTCTTGCCCTTTCAAAAAGAGAGGTAAAGAGACTTCTAAAAGTATGCAAGCAGAATAATATCAAGATGATTCCTCTTATTGATCTGCTGGGGCACCAGTCAGGAAGAGGAGGGCTCAACATGTTGCTTAAAACATATCCGGAGTTTGAAGAGACTCCGGCAGAATTTAGTAACGACCCTGCAAGACTGCCCATGAACGGATTCAACATGAGAAGCTACTGTCCAAACCATCCTGATGTTCACAAAGTAGTATTTGACGTCGTTGATGAGATTTGTGAAGTATTTGAATCAGACATTTTCCATGCAGGAATGGACGAGGTCTTTGATATTGGCAATGACAAGTGCCCAAGATGTGCAGGCAGAGATAAGGCGGAGCTTTTTGCTCAGGAGGTCTGGACAATCAGAAACCACCTTGCCTCAAAAGGAAGAAAAATGTGGATGTGGGGGGACAGGCTGCTGGACGGACGGACAATAGGACTTGGCAGATGGGAGGGTAGCTACAACAATACTCACAGGGCCATCGACATGATTCCCAAAGACGTAACAATATGTGACTGGCACTATGAAAGAGCAGACGTGACTGCAGCTCTCTTTGCGATGAAGGGAATAGACGTAATGACCTGCCCCTGGAGAAACCCTCAGGCAGCAGTTCTGCAAGTAGAAGATATGGTAAGGTTCCGACAAAATACGGCAAAAGTAATGAAGCCAAGATTCAGAGGCGTGATGCACACAGTCTGGTCAAACGTTGGGACATTTCTGGACGGGTTTTATGGCAAAAATGAAGATAAAAGCCAGGGTGACCAGACACCTTGGGAGGCTTTCAGAAGGATGTATGACCGAATTGCCTTATTACCTGAAGAGTAGAGGAATCAGAGACAAATACTGAGTACAGGCCCTGGGGTTCTTGAGCCGGATCTCCGGTGTATGGGTCTCCTTTTTTCCAGTTGTAACTTCCCGTCACAGAGTCGGCAAATCCACCCCAACCCCAAAAATTTCCTCCTACAAGAGCCCCTCCCTCCGAGGAGCTCTTTTTTATCCTGTCTATTACAAATTTGTAATAAGCATCCCTTGCCCTTACTGTACTATTTCTGGAAAATGAAAATCCATCTCTTGGATAACCGAACTCTTCAAGAACAAGGGGCTTTCTTAAATTTTCAGCTATTTCAATATGAATTTTCATATAGGTCTCCGTTTCGGTTATTGAGTTGGCAAGCTTCTCTTCTATACTGTCTTTTGATGCCCATCCCCAATTGTACGGCCATATGTGCATATTGAGATAGTCAATATTCTCATCTGAATGTATTCTCTTATATAAATCAATATCCACCTCACATCCATACAGCCCTTCACTGCCTGTGGATACCATGTGGTTTTTATCAATTGACTTAATCAGAGCAGCCACATCAGTCAGCCAGTTGTAAAAAGCCTCCTTCCCCTCATCAGAGAAAGCTCTGGGCTCATTGGCTATTTGCCAGGAAAATAGAGCGGCATCCTCTGAATAAGGCCTTCCGGTTATAGAGTTAACTCTTGACACAATAAATTTAACATGGTCACTAAACATTGCCTTACATGAATCACACGCTACAAATCCAGCAACGTAGTCCCTGAATGGGTGCCATCCGTCAATATTTGGTATTGGGGCTCTACCTTCTCCGGACCACATTAGATACTGTGAGTATCCCCCTGACCACTCCCATGAGTTTCCCAGGTATAATACAGCCATCATTTCCCTCTTCCCAAGCTCTACCATAAGTTTATCAAGCCCTCTCAAAAGGGTGTCGTTATATACTCCCGGTGTTTTCTGTAAAACAGGCTCAATTTTGGAGTGTACACCCGCTTCTCCCTCTGCCCCAACCAAAACTCTGATATTGTCAACACCCAGGCCTTTTAATAAGTCCAGCTCCTTAAAGAGCCTTAGTGTATCTCCCCCCTCGCCCTCTGACGCAAGGATAGCAGCATACCACATATTTGCCCCCATAAAGCTGTATGGCTCTCCGTTAACAATAAACCTCGTACCCTCTGTATGAGCAAATCTGCTCTCTTTGGAGAGGATAGTACATCCGGTATTACAAACCAGTAACAGAAACCATATATATCTATTCATAGTTTTTTAGAAATTTTAATCAGCCTCTCACCTGCTCCAATTGAATAGCCACCAATATTATATACAATGCGACCAAAGGTATCTGCAACTACAACAAATGGAGAAGGATAGGGCATTTTTACCTCCAGCCCGCTATATATTGAATTTGACAGATTTCCACTTTCATCCTCTATAAAAATAAAATTATCAGGGAGCTTTTCGTTGGCAAATTTTTCAAGAGCCAGTTTTAAAGAGTGCCTGTCAGGATATACAAAAAAGATCGCCCTGCCCCATTTTTCAAATTCATCTTTGTACTTCATAATATCATTTACCATATGTACTCCGGGCTCATGATTATGCTTAAGAAGCACCATAATAAAGTAGCCCCTGCCACTTCTTTCAATTATTGAAGCATCAACACTCATATTGCCTATAACCCTTAATTCCTCAGTATCCTCTCTTAAAACCAGCTGAATATTTGTTTTAACTCCCTCTGTAAGATTGAAAAAGTGTGCTCTTGCCAAAACCTTGCCATCTGCCATTCTTGTTCCGGAGGTAAGCAAGGTGTATCCTGGTGAGAGATTTACATATCTGCCCTCATCAAAGATGCTCTTATATGAGTTTGTCCCTTCAAAACCCTCCCTACCCCTGAATGACAAAAGTCTGAATCTCTTTCCATCAAACTGAGAGATTGAGAAATGGCTTTCAAACCTTGGATTCTCAACTACTCCTCCGCTGTAATTAAGAGACAAATAAGCAGGATCTGACTCAGAGACGGAGTCATATGTAGGATTACGATTGAAATTAGCCACTCTCCATAGACCATCCATTTTATATTCCGGCTGTGAATTAAGGGGATTTAGCCTTGATGGGATTCCAAATGTCCTGCAGAGAGCTACAAAAAGGATATCTCTGGAATACTCATCCGCCAAACCCATTCTCCAAACACCTACAGGAGATATAGGAATAAACTGTGGATTAAGGCTGTTATCAACTCTTATTCCGGAGAGAATTTTCTCTACAGCCAGTGGATCTCCATGGAGCGTATCTGCACCTGGCAAAGACTTAAAGAATCCCCTCCAGGAAGTTAAAAACTCTCTTCCTACCCTTGGAGAGACTATATATGGGTCTGTTTCACCAGCTTTAATATTTGCCAGATGGTCATTCAGAACACGTGAGCTTACATCCTTTATGTCTTTTGCAGTAAGCGAAGTGATTATTGCCTCACCTGTTACACTGCTTCTCTCATCAAATTCAGACCTAAATTTCTCCACCTCATTTATAATACCTCTCAGCTCTTTAACTCTTAAAACTCTTATTGAATCCTCCCTTGCAAGACGTCTATTATTATTCTCAATCTGTTCAGGAGTAACATTGTCAGTTTTAGACCTTTCATCAGGAGGTGAAATACTAAACTCTGCGATAAACTCTTCGCCAATTACCCTGTCCATGATTATTTCACCGCAATATTCAGCCTCCCGGGGAGAGATCATTGCAATCCCAAACTTCTCCCCTTTGTGCGCCCTAACAACAATATCGCCCAAACCCATTCTGGCATTGACAAAACCCTTTGAATCACTAATCCTTCTTATTGCTGGCCAAAATTCTGAATAATTATAAATACAGAACTCAACGGCAGCTCCCTCAACAATCTCTCCTCCCGGATCCTTTACAACAAGCTTAACAGTGGATACCGGTGCATAGTTCTCAGTAACATTAATCTCTGCAAACAGATCTGTCTGCTCAATAACCTCCTCAGGTCCTGTGTATTTTCCGAATACCCTTGTATGCATCAGGAGGGCTCTTGTAGCTGATGAAGTAAACCATGCCCTGTTAAGTACAGGCTCAGGTTCACATGCTCCAATATAGTACCACTCTCCATCGGCCCAAGCCTCTACCCAGGCATGGTTGTCGTCAGTATGTGCCCATCTTGGAGTATAAACAAGCCTGGCAGGAATGCCAACAGCCCTGAGGGCAGCTACTGTAAGAACCGACTCTTCCCCGCAACGCCCCTCTCCATTCCTCATCGTTGCCAGTGGAGAGGAGGTCCTCTCATCACTTGGAGCGTAGGTAGCATATTCATGGCACCAATGGTTAACCTCCAGTATTGCCTCTTTTGCTGTGAGGCCGGCAACCCTTGGAAAAAGCTCGCGGAAAATAACAACTCTTGAACTGTCCAGAGTTTCATTGTTAACCCTTAAGGGAAGAACAAAGTGCCTGAATATCTCATTCGGTACATCTTTCCCCCATGGAGACTCTTTTCTGGTCTTTATTGCAATTTTAGCTGCATCTTCAAATATTGAGCCGTCGTAATCGCTGATATCCCCAGCAGGCATATATGCGAAAAGAAATTTAAGAGCATCTTTCAGCTCTCTGTTTTGGGATGTGTCAACAACAAGAAAGAGGCTCCGGTCTCTGACCAGAAGCCTCTTTTCATTAAAATCCCTGTCAGTAAGGTTCACTGAACAGGAGTGAAGAAGTAGTGTTGATAAAACAAAAAAAACTAGTACTAGGACTTTAAACTTATTCATTATACTCTTGATTCAACTTCTTTTGGTTCTGAGCGCGGAGTTTTTTAACCTTCTCTCTCTCTTCATTTATAAGGTTTTCGGCAAACCCTACCAATGCAACCAGAATAAAAGCAGCAGAGATCCAAATATAATAGGTCCAGTCCGGTCCATCTCCCCTCTTTTGAGGACTGCTTGCTGTTTCATGCACTACAACATTATTACTTGCCAGCACCTCCGAATTTTTTGGATTATTGGCCGTCAAGGGTAGTACGAACGCAAGAAACAGGATAAATACCGTAATCTGCCTTTTCATAAAGGATAAGTAATCTTATAGTGTAAAATTAACTTTCCTTTCTCTATAAATGAGCAAATATTGGTGAATACCCGATTATTCCCCTATTCTACCCTTCGCTTAAAGCCGCTCCTATTGCTGTTGCAAATTCGCCATCCTGAGGAAATTCAAATTTGATTTTATACATATTTGAGATGTTCTCAAGAATCTTTTGTCCAATCTGATTTCTGCTTCCATTACCCGTAACCAACACACAATTAGTATGTCTGCTCCGGGCTGCAAATACAGAGATAACACCTATAACCTGAAAAACCATATTGATTATACCAATTGCAATATCTTCCTTCTGTGCAGTGTCAAGCATCTTACCAAAGTTGGCAGCAGTTGCAGTTTTATCAAGGAAGCTGATCTCCTTTTCTGAGATATCGCCAATTAAAAGGTCAACCTGGTCCAGATCTCCCCTCTCTGCGAGTTTAAGAATATTTTCAAAAACCGACGTCTTAATAAGCTCTTTTGACAATCCGGTAATTGTACCTCCTCCCACTCCGGTTCCACCCAGGTGGAGTATCCTGTCCTTAGAGGCCTCAATAATAGATGTTCCCGTTCCTATATTGGCAATAACTACCGGATCCCTTTTTGCAAGAAACATTCCTCCCAAACCTATTGCGTGTATCTCATCAATTTTATGAGTAGTTATACCAAAAATCTCTTTGTTTATATTTACAGAACCTGCTCCGGTAATAATAATCTTCTCTACAGAGGAGATGTCAAAATTACTTTCAAGAATCATCTTCCCAAGCGCACCTGTGGCAGATGTAACAGCATCAAAAGCCCGGGTTTTTATTGTTTTTATAATTTCTCCACCCTCAACAGCGACAGCCTTTGTAGTGGTACTTCCTATGTCTATTCCTATTATCATTACTGGAATTAATTAGAAAAAACTTGTCAAATATACTCAAATCAACAATACTGCATAAATTATTTCAGCACCCAGTCGTGAATTGCCAAAGGCTCTTTATTCCCTAAAAAGAGGATAGCCATATCATTAATTACATCATGTCCTGCCGCACTGTTTGTGAAATAGACCAATAATCGCTTTGGTTTTCCCCTGCCTTTTGGAACAATAATGAAAAGAGCTTTAAAGTTTCCGTTATCTCCCCAGTGGAATACAATATCACCAAGCTCTCTGTTCTTCTCAATACCCACTCCCAATCCCCAGAAGATTGTATTGTCACACTCCCGTGGCCTCTCAGGGTATCTTACAGCTTTAATAACCGGTGTGAAAAGCTCCCTGGATGCCCTTTTGCCAATTCCAACACCTTCAGTTATTGCTGAGAGAAATTTAATATAATCCCTTGCTGTGGTCCTTAATGTATAGGCCGAGTTAGCTCTCGGAAAACTCCCTACCCCCCTGTTGACACCCTCTCTTGTGTACCCGGATGAAGCCAGAGAGTCATATCGGTCCAGCCATATATAGGAGGTAGAGCTCATACCCAAAGGGATAAATACCTCCTCCCTTGCAATCTCTTCAAGACCACGACCTCTTATATTCTCAACAGCTCTCTGAAGATACGCATAGGCCTCACCTGAATAGGAGAAGGCGGAATCCGGCCTGAACCTGAATGAGATTTTTGATGCTGGCCAATCGGCAGATCCGGGTGAGAGTGCCCAGTTGGGCAATCCGCTTCTATGTGAGAGAACTATCCTTGCGGTAAGCAATGATGCATAACCCCAGTTATCAAATCTGTCAGCGTCTGCATAGCGGACAAGTGGGGCGTCCAGGTCTATTTCGCCCCTTTCAGCCATTTTCACAACAATGTATGCAAACAGAGGTTTGCTTAGAGATGCTGCCTGAAAAACTGTTGAACAATCCTCTCTCTCCATAACCCCGTCAACAGTTGCCACTTCATATAGCGAAACTCTTTTACCCTCTGAATATGCAACCTGAATCAAAGGGATGGACGAGCGAGAAGCAATCTCCCTGATTTTTTCAGAAGAGAAAGCAGTTTCTGAAAACAGAAAAAGAGGAGAAATAGCAAAAAAGAGATATTTAAGCATAAAATAGCATTTGCCCGTAAAGTTACTATTTTTACATAAGCAATTATTCGGAAGATGAAAGCATTGATCATAGGAGCCACCGGTCTTACAGGAGGCAAAATTCTAAAAGAGCTGTTAGAGAACCCCTCTTTTACAGAGATTGTCTCATTTCAAAGAGGAGCCTCTGTAGTTAAACATCCAAAATTAAGGGTAGTTATTACTGACATGAGAGATCTGAGTGACGTAAAAGATCTGGTAAAGGGGGATGTGCTTTTCAACGCTATGGGAACTACTATTAAAAAGGCAGGGAGTAAAAAAGAGCAACAAAGAGTTGATAGAGATATTCCAATAGAGTTTGCCAGGATGGCTTCAGAGTCAGGGGTAAGTCTTATGTTGAATGTCTCAAGCATTGGAGCATCCCTCAAAGGAGGATTCTATTTAAGGACAAAGGCCGAGATGGAGTATGGCACATCAGAGGCTATGGGTGGCAGGGTGATCCACTTCAGACCCTCAATCCTGCTGGGAGAGAGGAGCAGAAGTGATTTCAGGCTGGCAGAGAGAGTGTCGGGTGCATTAATGTATCTGGCTGCACCATTGATGAGAGGAGCACTAAAAAAATACCGGGGCTTGGATACCGGAAAACTGGCAAAGGCGATGGTAGTGGCCTCCATTAAACCTGAAAATCTTCAAAGCATATTATATTATAGCGATATCGTAAAAATCGCTGACGAGCTATAGGATAATTACACTTTTATAGCTATATTCAGTTGAACAATCTAAAAATACTGGCCATGAAAAGAATAGCCGGTCTTATAATGAGGGCGATTCTATGCGCCACTCTTCTGTTTTCACTTTCAAGTTGTGAAAAAGATTCAACCTCCTACTCAATTCAGATTTTCCACGAAGCTATACCCGGGAGTAAATACCATGGGCCAAACGGCACCTGGTGGGGATACAATCAGAGTAAAATTGTCAGGAAGGGGGCCAATGTATTTATGTATGTCATAGAGAACGAAAACCTTGACATTAACCAGAATCCTAACGCCTCAAACCCTTCCAAAATTGTTCTTTACGGAAAATATGGTGAGGGAGCCTGGACAAAAGGAGCCTCATTAAACACTTCAAGACCAGGAAATATTTTGATAGATTCTCAGGGAGCTGTCCATTTAATTGTATTTGAACCCACCTATACATCACCTGACGAGAACGGCTCATATGGCCGGCTGGTTCACTATGAATTCTCCGGGGCACAACAGGGGAATATTACAACATATACCAGAACTATTATTCAGGACAATGACGGGTTTAAAGATGGAGAGAATGTAAATATAAGAATTGGAGCATCAATATCAGAGGATGACAACATAGCAATATCTTACGGCTTGTTCCGTTCAATGAGAGTCTGGCATAAAAAGAGGGGAGAGGCTCAATGGACAATGGAGTATGCAGGATCATCTCTTGAGACAGACTATTATTACCCATTTACTCTCTCATCATCAAGTGGTTATTACATACTAGCCGTACAAGATGAGTGGACAGGCCCCTCAACACCGGTTAAATACCAAATAATCAGGTTCTTTGAAAAAAGAGGTAGCGGTCAGTGGAGCAGCACCATAATAAGCGACCAGAGAACTCATTCTCTTGCTTCAACCAGGAGTCAGCTAGTGGAGAACTGCGAAATTATGGAGGATAACTCAGGTAAAATACACCTTGTTTACCAAACTAGACTGGATCCGGGAGATCAGTGGAAGAATGCATTCTATCATGATATAATAAGCTCCGGAATAAAAACATCAAACGCAACGAGTGGCCCCGGCAACAACGGTTCATGGATGCGACTGGTTGAGGCCGGCGGTGAGATATTCTACCTTTGCTGTGCCTGGGACAAACTATACATTAAAAAAGGCGCTAACGGGAAATACGTAAAACTTGATGTTCCTGCTGTTGACGGGATGTATATTTATACAAGCGCCACAAGAGGAGGCACAGGCAGAGGAGAAGCCTATCTTGATATACTTATGCTTTGTGGCAGTAGCAGTGCATATCCAAACGCAAAAAACTACTATGTCAGAATATTAAAATCGGACCTGGAAAAACTTGAATAAGAGGCAAACTATTTTTCTGAGGCTGGAAATCACTCTCTGAAGAAAGGAGGAACAGTTAATCTTGTCTGGCGTATGGGGGCTGGTGTAACTGATGTCTGTACGACAATCATTGTAGATAACAATGGAAACAGAAGATGGGACTGCGGAGTTGACGAAATGAATTTTGAATGTCCACCGTCGGTTAAATATATGTGGGACTTTATTGTAGAATAATTAAATGTAAAAAAGATGAAAAAAACATTCACAACTATTGCATTTCTATTGATGATGCTTCCTGTGCTGCTTTACGCACAGACCATTCCAAAGACAATGAATATTTACGAGAAGAACGGTACTCTAACCAAGATTCCGCTTGACAGAATTGAGAAGATAACTTTTGACGGGCCACAGATTGGGTACAACGACAATGTTGTACGTGACGGGGATGGTAACATTTATCAGGTTGTCAAGATTGGACACCAGGTATGGCTGGCGTCAAACCTTAGAACAACAAAGTATAATGACGGAACTCCCATCCCTAACATAACAGTAGGAGCTGAGTGGAACAAAGCCAGAACCGGTGCATACAGCTGGTATATGAACAATGCCGACAACAAGGAGGTCTATGGAGCTTTGTACAATTGGTATGCAGTTGCGGAAGATAAAATCTGTCCGAAAGGATACCATGTACCAAGAAAAGAGGAACTTAAGGCCCTGGTAGAGACAGTTGGATATGCACAACCTGGAGCCAAACTTAAGGTAGCCGGAACTCAATACTGGAAGAACAACAAACCAGAGACTGACAATTCAAGCGGTTTCAGCGCACTACCCGGAGGAGGGAGGCAGCTTAACGCAGCATTTCAGGGAGAGGGGGCAACAGGAAGATGGTGGGCAATTGATGCAGGGTCTGCAGATTATGCCGACTTCCTGATTATGTACGACAACAGCAACGCTGCAAACTTTATGGCTGCAAACAAATGGCTTGGAGCTTCAGTTCGCTGTGTTAGAGATTAAATATCCCCTTTGTAGATTTTAATCGCCTCTTTAAGTCTCTCCCAGTAACCGTCAGTTCTGTCAACCAGTTCCAGTGAGAAAAGGCAGATACCCTTTGAACCGCCATTTTTTGCGTAGTTAAAGAACTCATTTATTCTCTCCTTTGGGACATGCCCCACAAAGAGTCCTGAGGTGAGGATTGCTTTGCTTCCGGTGCTCCTTAGAGCCTCAACACCCTCTCTTGTTGCCCTCTCTATATCCTGGTCCTCCCAGTCATAAAACTTATGATATATCATAGGGAAAAGAATGTCAACATTCTTGAAGTTTGCCCAGTCCTGTCTAACCAACTTCTTAGACTCTTCCGGAGACGCAAAGACAGCTGCAGAGGAGGTTTTTCCGTGCGCCTTAATCTCTTTTGCAACTTCACTTGCCATTTTAGCCAAAGCATCCCATCTAAACTGCATCCACTTCTCATCTGCAGTAGGATCTTCAATATCCATTGGGTCAACTCCGCTCCTCTCTTTAAACTGTTTTCTGCATTCATCACAATAACAGAAGTCCCACAGAGGATAAACTCTGTCCTGAACAACATTTCTGGATTTATGGAGTCCGTATGGTAAGATAGCATCGGGATATCTTATGAAATCCAGATGAATCCCCGCAAGCCCATCAATTTCTGCAAGCTCGGAAACCCTGTCCTTAAGGTACTCCGTTGCCTCCGGCCTTGACGGGCAGAGCCATCGGTAATGCTCCCTGTTATATAGCTTAATATCCAGACAAGATTCACCCTGTGCGTTCAACTGGTACCAGTCCGGATGGGCGTTTCTAAGGCTCATCTCAGTCCTGTTGGTAGTCCAGATCCAGGCGTGGAGCTCAATATTATACTTCTGAGAATATTGAAGGGCGGTTTTGACAATATAAATTGCCGCACTGTCCCTGAATGATGCAGAGTCGCCAATAACCTCCGGATAGCCACCGTGACACTCAAGGATAATAGCGTCTATCCCCGCATCTGATGCATTTTTAAAATAGTGCTCCCAATTCTCGGGAGTCATTGTGGTTTTGCCGGACATCCATGCCCATACTTTTCGCTCGTTGCCATGTTGCCTACTGCAAGACAGTATGATTGAAGAGATTAGCAAAACAGAGAGTATTATGGAGTTTTTCATATCCAAAATTAATAAATCAATAATTAAAACCTGAACAAAAAAGGGTATATAGCGTTAGATACATATGATGGCACACACAAAAACAGGTCCGGCGGGAGACTCATTTAAATGCGAAGCAAACGGGCTTAAAGAGCTCGCTAAAGCAGATGTTTTACCTGTTGCCAGGGTTATATCATACGGGCCAAACTTTATTACCACAGAATATATTGCCTCAACCAGACCATCTGAAGATTTCTTTAATAAGTTTGGCAAAGGGCTGGCCCAACTGCACAAATACAAACAGCCTGAATACGGATTTTATGAAAACAATTTCATTGGAGCAACACCTCAGCTAAATATCCCTTCAGAGGGAGAAAAACACAACTGGGCCCAGTTCTTTTTCAATAAAAGGCTGTTACCTCAATATCTTCTACTGGAAGATAGTGAAAAGGTTACAGAGAGGATAAAAATTGGATTTGCTAAACTTGAAAGAGAGATAGATTCATTATTAAGCGGTGCCGAGAGTGAAGGCGCATCACTTTTACACGGAGATCTGTGGTCTGGAAATTACATTTGCAACACACGAGACCAGGCTGTTCTTATTGACCCTGCTGTTTACTACGGACACAGAGAGGCAGACCTTGCAATGACAAGGCTTTTTGGATACTTCCCTCCGGATTTTTACAGTGCATATAACAGTGAATACCCCCTTATGGATGGATGGCAAGAGCGAGAAAAGATATACCAACTCTACCATCTTATGAATCACCTTAATCTTTTTGGAAAATCATATCTTGGAGAGGTAGAGAGGTTGATTACTTCAATCTAAAGCTCAAGCCACTTTTCATCAATAATTGTATATTTGTCATATGAAAAGAGTATTGGAATTTCTTAATAATCTTCAGCAAAACAACTACAGAGAGTGGTTTGAGGATAATAAATCTGAGTATAAAGAGGCGCAAGCAATTTTTAACGAAACAGTAAACAAGCTAATTGTAGCAATTTCATCATTTGACCCGGCAATAGCAAAACTAACAGCAAAGGATTGCACATTCCGGATATACAGAGATGTAAGATTTTCAAAAGACAAGAACCCATACAAAACACATATGGGTGCCTTTATCTCTCCATACGGAAGGGGCAGTGGCTATTCAGGATACTATTTTCATGTTGAGGCAGAAGGTGCAAACTATATCGGCGGACACATACTCAGTACGGGAGTTTACCGGCCAGAACCGTCTGCACTAAAAAGCATACGCGAAGAGATATTCCTAAATGGCGAGCGATTTGAGGATACAATTGCAAAAGCAAAAGACTTTCAACTTGAGACCGGCGAGGCACTAAAAAGGGTACCCGGCGGATACCCCTCTGATTACAAATATGCAGACTATCTTAAACTGAAAAATTACTTTCTTACCAGATACGTTGACGACAGCTGGATGACCTCGCCTGACCTGATTGAGAGATCTGTTCAAGAGTACAGAACCACAAAAGAGTTCCACGATATGCTCAACAAAGCAATCAGCTACGCTTTTGAAAAGAGATAAGTTCCGCTTTACTTAATCAATTTCTGTATAGCTCTATAAGCTTATCCTTTGTCTCAGCTAAGTGACCCGCACCCATTACAACAAATACTCTTTTATACTCATTTTTAGACTTCTCTAATAAGTTCAGAAGATGAATATTTCTAAACGAGGTTATATCAAGGTATATATTCTGAAACATCTTATTGTCTCTTTGGTTACTTCCGTATTCCCTGTACATTTTTGATCCCTCCCAATTGGTTGAATCAATTTTTTTAGAAATGTTTGAATTGACAACCTCCAGTAACCTGTCAAATCCTATAAGAGTTGAATCTATTACTAGTCCATCTTTAATAAGGTCATTCGTCATACTCTTCATAATCTGTTCTAAAGAGAGTTTCCTTATATTTCCCGTTAACTGGATAGATCCAATTTGTCTTACAATATAAAATGCTAGAATATTTTCAGGACTATATTTTGACTGGAGATAGCGCAGCTGATCTTTAAAAGAGGGCTCAATGTCTCTAACTAAAATACCTTTGCTTTTTGCATAAAATGAAGCAAATGAAGACTCTCCAGCCTTTATTGCATCAGCTTTTGTTGTGTCTCTCCTCCTGTTAGCACCTCCCTCAACAAAAACGACATCCGGGTAGAATTCATCTATCTTTAACTCAATCTCCTTAAAAATTGGATTTTCTGCAGATTCGGAGTGTATAGTATAAAACCAGAACAGCGATCTCTCACCGTCACTAAGTATTAAATGTTTGTTACGGTGTTCATATTTAACATCTTTATCGGCACATACTCCATTTATATGAAAAAGAGCGAAGAACACAGAAAAGAATACAAAAGTCCTCATATATAAATCAATTAATTACTATAATCCGTCACAAAAATAAGGGTGTATAAATTTATATAAAAGAAAGATGGGTGAAGCTGAATACTTCACCCATGAACGAGATACATCCGACCCTACTCTGGCCATATTGACATTTATCCTTAATATTTATAATTGTCACCCCTTTGAGTATACCTGATTCTCCTGCTCCTCAACCCTGATAAATGTTGTGCGCTTTGAAAGTTCCTTAAGCTGAGATGCTCCTACATATGTACATGTACTTCTTACACCTCCCAAAATATCAAGAACCGTTTCATCAACTTTTCCTCTGTAAGGAACAGTAACGGTCTTTCCCTCGCTGGCCCGATATTCGGCTACACCCCCGGAGTGCTTTTTCATTGCCGTTGCCGAACTCATACCGTAGAATATTTTAACCTTCTCACCGTTCTTCTCCTCAATCTCTCCGCCACTCTCGTCGTGACCGGCAAACATACCGCCGAGCATCACAAAATCTGCCCCTGCCCCAAATGCCTTTGCCACATCTCCCGGTGTTGAGCATCCGCCATCACTGATTATAAGGCCACCCAGACCGTGGGCAGCATCAGCACACTCAATAATTGCAGAGAGCTGGGGATAACCCACTCCTGTTTTTACCCTTGTTGTGCAAACAGATCCCGGGCCAATACCCACTTTGATTATATCAGCACCCGACAGAAGGAGCTCCTCAACCATCTCACCGGTAACAACGTTACCTGCAATAATTACTTTGTCAATAAATTGCTTTCTAACCTTTCTAAGAAATGCTACAAAGTGTTCTGAATAACCGTTGGCAACATCAATGCAGATAAATTTTAACTGAGGGTGGTCATTAACCACATTCACAATTTTTTCAAAATCAGCACCTGAAGTTCCGGTACTTACGGCTATAAAATTTTCAATTCCTGCAGGTGCCTTAGACATAAACTCTCCCCACTCCTGTAAAGAGTAGTGTTTATGAATAGCTGTAAACATTTTATGCTTAAAGAGGGCAAGTGCCATCTCAAAAGTACCCACAGTATCCATATTTGCAGCCATCACCGGAACTCCTGTCCACTCGGTTTTGGTATGCATAAGCCTGAAAGTCCTCTCCAGCTTAACCTGAGAACGGCTTTTAAGGGTGGATCTCTTAGGACGGAACATCACATCCTTGAACCCCAGTTTTATGTCGTATTCAATTCTCATTATGCAATATTTTTCTCAATTATAATTTATAACCAGTGACAATTTATTACCCCTAACAATTAAGCTGTTGCTCAGAACCCTAGTTTAGTCTCAATAGGCGCCAGTGCCTCAATTGCCAGCTCTGCAAACTCATCCAGAGGGATCCCCAGCTTTTCGCACTCAAGAATATTCTCCCTGTGAACAGATGCCGCAAACAGCTTCTCCTTCATCCTCTTCACAACCGACTTTGTTTTTACGCTTGATATCTTTTTGTCCGGATATACAAGAGCCACCGCAAAAATTAGCCCGGTAATAGTCTCACCGGCAGCCAAAGCGTGATGGAATTTCTCACTCCTCAGCCTTCCGGTAGCCTTTTCATTATGCAGCAGAATAGCCTCGATCGCATCCTCCGGAAAATCCTCATTCCTCAACATCTGCGCAGATACATTTCCATGTTTCAATGAATCCCCGTTAGTAATCTCAACATCAAGATCGTGCATTAGCCCGGCCATCCCCCATTTCTCCACATCCTCCCCCAGCCTTGTTGCCAACGCCCTCATCACCGCCTCAGACGCAAGGCAATGTGCAATCATTTTAGGATTAAAGATATGTGCTTTCAGAAGATCAAGGTAGTATTCTCTGGTTTTCATTTCACTATAATTAGGGGAACGAAGTTAGAAAAAAATACAAAACTCCACCACCCCAGCCGCAGCCGTAACCTAGGGGTCAGCCGTAACCCAGAGGTCAGCCGTAACCCAGAGGTCAGCCGCGACCCCAGGGGTAGCGACTGGGGTTGCGGCTGGGGCGTTGGCCTGCCAGCAGCTTCAGCAAAGTACTGCGGAAGGCGATAACCTCGGCCTCGGTAATATTACTGCCGCTGAAGGAGGCGACTATCTTTTCGGGGATGTAGAGGGCTCTCTCTTTCAGGGCAGTCCCCTCCCGGGTGAGGGAGACGATAACGCTGCGTTCGTCCGATTCAGAGCGGCGTCTGTTTACGATACCCTTTTGCTCGAGGCGTTTGAGCAATGGTGTTACTGTGTTTGATTCAAGCAGTAGTTTGTTGCAAATCTCCGTTACCGGCACCTCTTTGTGCTGCCAGAGAACCAGCAGCACAAGATATTGCGGATAGGTAAGACCCAACTCATCAAGGAGCGGGGTGTAGATTTGAGTGGTCAATCTGGAGGCTGCATATAAAGGAAAACATAGCTGATTCTCCAGATATAACATCTCACTTTTATCTTTCATAATTTTCTGTGGTTTTGACTCGAACATTAAAGTATCTTCTCCAGGAACGACTCCATTTTCTCAGGTTTGGTAAATGGCGAGAACCTCTTAACCGGTTTGCCGTTTTTGTCAATCACAAACTTATTAAAATTCCATTTGATTTTGCTTCCAAATATGCTGCCCAGCTTAGATTTCAGATATACAAACAGCGGATCGGCAGTAGGGCCGTTCACATCCACCTTTGCAAACATAGGGAAGGTAACCCCATAGTTCAGCTGACAAAACTCCTGAATATCACTTGCGCTGCCCGGTTCCTGGTTAGCAAATTGGTTACACGGAAAGCCGAGAATCACCAGCCCCCTATCCTTATACTTCTGATAGAGCTTCTCCAGACCCTCAAACTGCGGAGTAAGCCCACACTTACTTGCAGTATTAACCACAATCACAGTTTTACCCCTATAGTCTGCCATTGAGACCCTTTTCTCCTGAAGCGTAAGCACTTCTAAATCGTAAAAATTTTTATTCATAAAGATTTTTATTTGTCTTTTTATCGTGATAGATTATATCGTTTACGATGCAAATATGGAAAAAAGATTTAGAAAAACAAAATTTAAGGTGGTCTCTAGCCGTTCTCACGCCTCAGAGACTTGACTCTATAAAACAGCAATAAGCTCCCCTACCACCTGATAGTTATCGTCATCAGAGAGGATGATTGGATCATAATCCCTATTTAAGGGTATAAGTACAATCTTTTCGTGGATCCATTCGCCGGTATCTTGGTCGTAGGTCTTTTCGCTTGTATATTTCTTGATTGTGAAATGACCGCTGTGATCCGGGTCAAACAGTGAGTGATGCTGGACAAGGACAATTTTATTGTTTCTTGAACCAACAACATTAGCGCGGAAAACGCAGAGACTTCCGTCTGCAATCCTTGGTTCCATAGATTTTCCGGAGGCCCTAACCACAAACATATTCTTATTCAGCTTTCCCAAGCCATCTGCTCTCACCCAGCCGGAAATCTGTGCCTCCTCCCCTTCTCCGAACTTCCCGCAAGCCGCTTTAATTGTATAAAAAGGGAGAAAATCAATAAATTTTGCACTGTCAATAACATCAGGCTCAATACGTAGCTTCTTGTCAATTATCTCTTCCTGAACAGGTTTTTCTGCCGAAATCTCCATCTGCATTCTGAAGTGGTTTGCAAGAGGCTTGTCAGAGAAATAAACCCAGCAACCCTTCATGCCTCTAGTCATCAGGGTTCTGTAAGTGTTTTTAATAATTCTGTCAGCTGTTTTAAGTGCCTCCTGAGGATTCTCTTTAAACATAGTGCGAATCCCCTTTAGCGACTGGTCCATTTTTGACCTTCTTTTAAAATCTGTGACTATGCTTCCATCTTCACACCTGATATCTGGACCCACAATAACACCAACATAATCCAGTTCCAGACCCTGACAGGTGTGAATGCAGCCAATCTCCGTTACAGAGTCTGGAGCAATAATCCAGTTGCTGCCGTCATTTTTCAGGTTCCAACGCATCTCAAAATTATGTTCAGGTATTTTAACATCCATTGACAAAGGATTATTTGAACTTATCCAATCCCAACAATATCCTGCAACCATCCTGGATTTATTGTTAATCTTATTCATTTTCTCTATCTCTCTTCTGAGCTCATTTGGGTCATCAAATATCCTGAAGTCAAATGTGTCTCCGGTGAGTTTTATATTTGCAGTGTTTGCAATTTGCAGAGTGTTGTCCAGCCACGAGAGATATCCATCCGATCCGTTGCATCTGAACTGCGACTCCAGCCTGAGTATGGCTACCTGTGCACCAGACTTCTTTGCCAGATCTGTAATCTCTTTGCTTGTTCCAATATCCTTGATATGTACCCGCTGGTCGTTATCTATGAAGAAAATTGAAAACTTAGAGGCGTTAATAATTTCAAGAATCTGGTTGTCTCCCATATTTTGAAACAACCCCGACTTTAGATTGAGTCTGTGAGCCTCATCCACAATCAGAGCATCAAACAAATCCGGCTGACAGTCAATAAAACTGCCGGAACCTCCAAAAAGATTGTTGATACTGCTGCTTTTTACTACCCCTCTAAGCTTTGTAGTATATACAGCCCTTGGGGCAGCATTCTTTGATACATATTTAGCAACCATCCCCTCTTTGGTAAGATTTGCAAGAAGATTTATTGCCACAACACTCTTACCTGTACCCGGACCCCCCTCAACAATCAGCACTTGCTTTTTGCCGTTTTTGCTGGTTCTAGCCATTCTAACAGCCGACTCATAAACCAGTTTTTGGTCATCAATCATAATAAACTCGCTGTTACCCTTAAGCATTGAGCCGATAGCATCGGCGAGCTGCTTTGATGGTCTAAGCTTACCATTCTCAATCCGGTACATTATGTCCCTGTTGTCACCATATTTTACATATCTCTTGATGAAATTCCTCAGCTTTATTGCATCTGGTCTGAGAAATACAGGAGCCTTTTCAGTATAATATCTAAAGACCTCATTGGTGATAACATTGTCCGGAGAATAGTTGTGAAGATAAGCACAGGGAATTATATCTATTTTCTCATCCTGAATGGTTTGATTATAATCCATTAAAGTAGACGCATAAGACCAGGCCTGATACGATGGATGGACAGTATCTGTATATCCATGCTGAAACCTTGTTCTCACCAGATCCGGCATAGATGTCAGCTCTGCCTGACTCCACTGCTTTAACTCCACTATTACCACCTTCTCCTTTCCCTCGCTGTCAAGGCCGGTAATTATAAAGTCTATTCTTTTGGATGTGAGCGGAATCTGAAACTCAATAGATATTCCTGCATCATGAGCGATTTCTGGATCTTCAAGAACATTCTTCATCCTTAGCATAGAGTTAGCCCAAGACTGAACTTCATTTGGAGCCGCATTTCTGCCCAGAAAGCTCTTAAATGCCTTCTCTATCTTTATTTCAATTTCGTTATTAATAACGTCGTTAAGAAAATCCTGTTTAATTGCCTGGTAAACTATCATAACTCATTATACTTTTTCGCATTACCCTTAGCTTTATCCACAGGGTATTTTTTTGAATTATGAACTAATTTCTCTTCAATAATATTATGAACATCAAAGTCAAACTTATCTGCCAGAAGAAGCGCATAAATCATTACATCTGCAAGCTCCTCCTTTAATCTCTCCCTGTTCGCATCATTCTCCTTTTTCCACAGAAACAACTCAAGCAACTCAGACGACTCAATATTTAAAGCAATAGCTAAATCCTTGGGGTTATGGAACTGTGCCCAATCTCTATCATCGCGAAATTTTACGATTTTAGAAATCAATTCATTCAATTCTGACATATTGGAGAGTTTTTAAAAATATTCTTTTACAAATGTATCAAAAAAAGGCCACCTCACGGCGGCCTTAGTGTAAAGTAATGTTTGGGGTTAGTCTTCTTGAATTGAAACTTGATAAATGTTTCATATTCAATTACAAATATATAAACATTTTTGTATGAAACAAGTGAATTTTCTGATAATTTACTCAAAAAGAGCTACTAATCCGGTGTATGAATATTTTCCATTGGTATTGATATTCTACTTCCTCCTGAAAAGTCTTATTATATTTTTACCTATCTCATCAAGTCTTTCAAATGGTTCAACCAAAGATGGGTTGTTTGGATCAGTTTCATCGGCAACATGCTGCACAGGGTAAACAATAATAAAACTGTTGTTCTGAAAATATCTGTTGAGGTATGACGGAAGATTTATCATGTTGGGATGGTATGATACCTGATTAATTTTGCTGAGAATAATCAGAAGATTATCATCACTCTTTACATCTCTGGATATTATCAGAAAATCGTCCCAGTCATCAAATATTCTAAAGTCGGCCTCAATAGGGTGCTTATGCTGAATCTTTTTAATGTACTCTGTTGTCTTCTCATTTGCATAAAAAACCAGTTTCGCACCTGTGTTTTTAGGGATATTCCACACCTTTGAAAGCCAGAATGGGAATCCAAACTCCTTTTCTGCATTTTGCGGTATAACAACAATGTGCCTTTTTATTGTGGCGACAGGCTGGAGAGGTTTGTAAATGAACGTTGTTGTGTTGCATCTGGATAGCACACTATCTGTAATCTTTCCAAGGTATGACTCAGTTATCCTTTTATTTTGGTGTAGTCCCAGGACAAGGTCTGTTATATTGTGCTCCTTCACTACACCCACTATTCCGTTTGCAGTATTTATATCGTATCTGGAGAGAGTATTAAGCGAGATGTCTGCTGCTGCCGCAGAAACCTCGGCCTTCTCCAGAAGTCTTTTTCCATGTGAGGAGTTATCAGTATCGTCATTTTCAACAATATTAAGAGCATAAATCCCCTTTTTATTCTCTTTGCTCTTAAGGATTGAGCTCATAGATATAAGCTCCTCAATGGTTTCCGGATTACTCACCGGTATAAGTATTCTCTCCCTCTTTTCAAGATCCTCCTCTTCCGGAATGGCTGTCTCTTTAAGAGATATGTTCTTTCCTCCCTTTTGAGCCTCCAGCGAAGCAATTGTGCAGGTTATAAGTATCATCACAATGGTTCCGTTGAGTATAGTTTCATCCAGAAGGCCCACGTTAAATCCCACAAGAACAGCAGCAAGAGTAGCCGCTGCCTGAGCATTGCTTAGGCCGAATATAATTCTTCGTTCGTCAGCAGAAAATCCTAAAGATTTTTGTGTAAGCCACGCAGCCGCATATTTAGCTACAGTAGCTACAACAGTCATTACAGCAGCAACCTTTATTGTCTCAAAATCTTTAAAAAAAGCCTTGTAATCAACAAGCATTCCCACCCCAATCAGGAAGAACGGTATAAACACAGCATTCCCTACAAATTCTATCCTGTTCATCAAAGAAGATGTAGAAGGAATAAGTCTGTTCAGTGCCAGACCTGAGAGAAATGCCCCCACAATCGCCTCAATTCCCGCTAGCTCGGCAAGAACAGCCCCTAAGAAAACCATCACCAGAACAAAAATATATTGAGAGACGCTATCGTCAAACCTTTTTAAAAACCATCTTGCAATAACAGGAAAAACAAATACCACTATCAACCCAAACAAAACCATTGATACAGAAAGCCTTGTCCAAAATGCGGTATTAACAACGCCTGCATTCATACCTACTATAACAGCAAGAACAAGAAGGGCAAGGGTATCGGTAATCATCGTTCCGCCTACGGATATATTTACTGCCCTGTTTTTTGTCACACCCAGCTTGCTTAGTATAGGATAGGCTATAAGTGTATGAGATGCAAACATACTCGCCAGTAAAACAGAGGACATTACTGAGAGTTCTAGTAACCAGTAGCCGGCAATTGTCCCTAAAGCCATTGGAATCAAAAAAGTGAGCATTCCAAACAACAGACTCTTTCCACTATTTTTCTTAAACTCGGCCAAATCAATTTCAAGCCCCGCAAGAAACATAATGTAAAGGAGACCTGCTGTTCCCGATAGGATTATGCTGCTATCCCTGAGCAAAAGATTGAATCCGTTAGGACCAATAACTGCTCCGGCAATTATAAGCCCCAGAATATGGGGTATTTTGAACCTGTTTAGAATTAAAGGCGCAAACAGTATAATTATCAATATTACCAAAAACTTGAGAACCGGATTGCTCAAGGGTAGAGTAAGATCTGTTATTGCCAGGAAAATCATAGTTATTCAGTCTTAACCATTAACCTTCTTATAATCAGACAAAAACTTTTCAAGGCCGATATCAGTCAGCGGATGCTTCAGCAGACCGAGTATAGCTTCCAGAGGACAGGTGGCAACATCGGCTCCGGCTTCAAGGCATTGGATAATGTGCATTGTGTGGCGGATGGAGGCGGCAAGAACTTCGGTCTGATAACCATAGTAGTTGTAGATATCAACAATCTGTTTAATTAGGGCAACTCCATCGGTGGAGACATCATCCAGTCTCCCTACAAATGGAGAGACATATGTTGCACCTGCCTTTGCGGCAAGCAGTGCCTGGCCTGCAGTAAAGACAAGCGTACAATTGGTCCTGATGCCATTTTCGCTAAAGAATTTTATTGCCTTAATACCCTCTTTTGTACAAGGGACTTTAACAACAATTTGTTCATGAAGAGCAGCAAGCTCCTCCCCCTCTTTTACCATCCCTTTAAAGTCTGTCGCAATCACCTCTGCACTTACATCACCCTGAACGATGTTGCATATATCTATATAATGCTGTTTGATGTTTGAGTCACCCTTTATGCCCTCTTTCGCCATAAGCGATGGATTTGTTGTTACGCCGTCAAGGACTCCCAGGTCATTGGCCTCTTTTATCTGATTCAGATTTGCAGTGTCAATGAAAAATTTCATGAGGTTATATTTTTTTTATGAATTACGCAAAGATAGCTCTTATTACTCAAAAAATTGCTGAGCCCCTTTGTGTCCTCTTTCAGCGGCGTACCTCAGATACTCCTCTGCTCTTTCCTCATCCTTAGTGACTCCGTTACCTTTCAGGTAGCAAATACCCAGAGAATATGAGGCCTCAAGAACTACTTCCGGAGCATCAGATTTGAGACATTTCTCAAACCATCTGATTGCTTCCGGATAGTTTTGGGTTACCCCCTCTCCATTACCATAACAGGATGCAATGGCAAGATCTGCATAAGCAAATTTGTCAGAAGCTCTCATAAACCAGGAGAAGGCCTCTTGCTTATTGACATCTGTTCCCAACCCCATTCTAAGCATCATACCGAGCATATACATTGACTCGCCGTCTCCCTCTCCGGCTGCAGTACGGAACCATTTAACAGCCTGAACTCTGTGTTGCTCCTTACCCTCATTTAAGTAACTATATGCCAAATATCTGTGAAGCGTGCTGTTTTCATAGCCTTTGTTAATAGCCTCCAGCATTAGCCCACCTGCGGTTTCATAGCTCCTCTCCACACCTTTCCCGTGAAAGTACAACATTGCTATATTGTAGTAAGCCATCCCATCACCCTGCATCGCAGCCTGTGAATACCACTCCATTGCCTTTTCATAATCATTTACACTCTCATACCTGTCACCCATTATAATCTGAGCAATTGGGAGTCCCTGCTCCGCTGACTTTCTGCAGAAAGATGTATCGGTAGTAAGCCTGTCAAAAAAATTGAGATCAATGTTTTGAGCAGTAAGAGTAGAGGAAAATCCAGAAATAATAGCAATTAATAGTGTAAACCTTTTCATTAGCTTGATTTTTTAAACATCTTAAAGGTAATACTAATTATTTTTATTATATTCAAAGAATTAAGTGTAAATAAGGACACATCAAATGATTAAAGAGAATTACCTTTCAGTAACCGGAGGAAAGATCTGGTATAAAATAGCAGGGGCAGAAAAAGGGGGAACCCCGTTAATTCTCATACATGGCGGCCCTGGTGCCACGCACGACTATCTTCTACCTCTTGAAGAGCTGGCAGACAAACGACCTGTAATATTCTACGATCAACTTGGTTGCGGAAAATCAGACAATCCCGCGGATGTATCTCTTTGGACAATAGAACGATATGTAGAGGAGTTGGATTTATTATGTAAGAGCCTTAATTTTAAAAATTACCATATCCTTGGACAATCCTGGGGCGGAACCCTGGCAATTGAATATGCTCTTTCCGGGTTATCTGACAGAATAAAAAGTCTTATTCTGTCTGCCCCTTTGATAAGCTCCAGCCGTTGGGCTGAAGATCAAAGAGAGTACATAGATCAGATGCCTGACATGATGAAAAGTACAATTCTCAGGTGTGAAGCCGAGGGGGATTTTAATAATCCGGAATATCAGAAAGCATTGGAAGAATTCTACAACAGACACCTTTGCAGGATACAGCCTATGCCTGAACCAATGCAAAAAACATTTGAAAAGATGAACACAGAGATGTACTCATATATGTGGGGACCGAGCGAGTTCACAGTAAACGGAACCTGTAAAGATTATGATGCATCAGAAAGACTAGGTAGCATTAATGTTCCTGTATTATTTACTGCCGGTGAGTATGACGAAGCCACACCAGAATCTCTTAAATATTTTTCAAACAAAATACCCGGCTCAAAGGTTATAATATTTGAAAATGCATCTCATTCGCACCATCTGGAGAAGAGAGAGGAGTTCATTGGTGTTGTAAGAGATTTCCTTAAAAACGTTGAAAATTAATTAAACAAACTTAGATATGGATAACAACCCTAAACAAGAGAGCAAATGCCCCGTGACCGGAGCAACCGGCAAACACAGCATTGGGGCTGTTGGTACACAGAACAAAGATTGGTGGCCAAATAAACTTAGTCTTAATATACTTCGTCAGCACTCAGAACTATCAGATCCTATGGATAGTGGTTTCAACTATGCAGAAGAGTTCAAGAAGCTGGATCTAAAGGCTGTAAAAGCAGACCTGCATAAACTCATGACAGAGTCACAGGACTGGTGGCCTGCAGATTACGGCCACTATGGCCCGCTATTTATCAGAATGGCCTGGCACAGCGCCGGAACCTACAGAACAATTGACGGAAGAGGTGGCGGGGGACGTGGACAGCAGAGGTTTGCCCCCCTTAACAGCTGGCCGGATAACGTAAGTCTGGACAAAGCAAGAAGACTTCTCTGGCCTGTAAAACAGAAATATGGGAAGAGCATCTCCTGGGCAGACCTTATGATTCTTGCCGGTAACGTGGCACTAGAATCTATGGGATTTAAAACCATCGGCTTTGCAGGAGGAAGAGAGGATGTCTGGCAGGCCGACGAGGATGTTTACTGGGGCTCGGAGAGCAAATGGCTTGAGAACGATGGCCGCAAGCTGGACAAGGAGGAGGTTACAAACCCTCTGGCAGCAATTCAGATGGGTCTTATTTATGTCAATCCGGAGGGGCCTGATGGAGTTCCCGACCCTCTTGCGGCAGCAAAAGACATACGCAACACATTTGCAAGGATGGCTATGAATGATGAGGAGACCGTTGCTCTTATAGCAGGGGGCCACACATTCGGCAAAACCCACGGAGCTGCAAGTGCAGACCATGTAGGGGCAGAACCGGAAGCAGCCGGACTGGAGGAGATGGGTCTTGGGTGGAAAAACTCATTCGGCACAGGAAAAGGGGGAGATACAATAACCAGCGGACTGGAGGTTATATGGACCCAGACTCCTACCAAATGGAGTTACTACTTTTTTGACAATCTTTTCAACTTTGAGTGGGAGCTCACAAAGAGCCCTGCGGGAGCCTATCAGTGGGAGGCAAAGGGGGCAGGGAAGATAATGCCGGATGCTCATGATAAAAGTAAAAGGCACTACCCTACAATGCTTACAACAGACCTCTCCCTTAAGGTGGATCCGGCGTATGAGAAAATTTCAAGGAGATTCTATGAGCACCCTCTTGAGTTTGCAGAGGCCTTTGCAAAGGCATGGTTCAAACTCACTCACCGGGATATGGGGCCAAGAAGCAAGTATCTGGGGCCGGAGGTTCCAAAAGAGGTATTTGTGTGGCAGGACCCAATTCCTGAAGTAAACCATCCATTAGTTGACGAGAAAGATATAAAGAGTTTAAAAAGCAAAATTCTTAGCTCCGGATTAACTGTCTCCGAGCTTGTCTCTACAGCCTGGGCATCGGCCTCTACATTCAGGGGTTCCGATAAACGCGGAGGCGCAAACGGTTGCAGAATAAGGCTAGCGCCACAGAAAGACTGGGATGTCAACAATCCAAAAGAGCTTGCTTTAACACTCGCAAAGCTTGAGGCAATCAAAGAGGAATTTAACAAGGCACAGAAAGATGGCAAAAGGATATCAATGGCAGACCTGATAGTATTGGGAGGATGTGCAGCAGTTGAAAAGGCGGCAAAAGATGCCGGATTTGACATTACGGTACCATTCACACCGGGAAGAGCGGATGCATCTCAGGAGCAGACAGATGTTGAGTCATTCGCATTTCTTGAGCCGCTTGCTGATGGATTCAGGAACTTTATCAAAGCAAAATTCAGAGTCTCTCCGGAAGAGCTTCTTATTGACAAAGCTCAGCTCCTAACCCTGACAGCCCCTGAGATGACAGCCCTTATTGGAGGAATGAGAGTTCTCAAAACAAATGCAGACAAATCAAACCACGGAGTATTCACAAACAGACCTGAAGTTCTCACAAACGATTTCTTTGTAAACCTTCTGGATATGTCCACTGCCTGGAAACCTGTTACAGAGGAGAGAGAGCTATACGAAGGCCACGACCGGAAAACCGGTAAACTAAAATGGACAGCCACACGTGTTGATCTGATCTTTGGATCCCACGCAGAGCTGAGAGCCATCTCCGAGGTTTACGGCAGCTACGACGGCAAAGAGAAATTTGTCAAAGACTTTGTCAAGGCCTGGAACAAGGTGATGAATCTGGACCGGTTTGACCGGAAGAGCTAATCAACAAATCTCACTTTTTATATTTATCATTAAGCCCCTTTCCCTCCAGGATTTGGGGCTTGATTTTTTCAAGTCTGGATAGCTTCGTCGCCTTTTGCATCCCTTATTCACTTTTTGATACTACGGACCTCCCGAAATCAAAAGCTCTCTGCATTGCATCCTCATCCGGACCCCAGTTACAGCTTATAGGTTCTCCGACAATTTCAAATCCGGATTCTTTCAAAAGATTCAAAATAATTTTTGTCGATACGTCACTCCAGCCGAAACATCCAAAAGAGGCACCTTTTTTACCTTTGAATTTAAGCCCTTTAACCATTTCCATCAACCCTGCAGTATGAGACATAATCCCATTATTGACAGTTGGTGATCCAATAAACACAGCTTTTGATTTAAATATCTCTGTAATAATATCATTGAGGTCATTTGTTGCAATATTGTACAATTTAATATCAACCACCTGATCCTCAGTATTAATTCCTTTTACAATGCTCTCAGCTATTGACCTGGTTCCGTTATACATAGTTTCGTATACAATTGTAATCTGGTTCTCCTGATAAGCCGATGCCCACTCTACATATTTGTGTATTATCTGAGCCGGATTATCTCTCCATACAACTCCGTGACTTGGGCAGATGAAATCAACAGGAAGGTTAAATTTAAGAACCTCGTCAATTTTTTTCAATACAAGTGGACTGAATGGAGTTAGAATATTTGCGTAGTACTTGATTGCCTCCTGATAAAGTTCGGACTGATTTACAAGGTCATTGAACAATAATTCTGTGCAGAAGTGCTGACCAAAAGCGTCGTTACTAAAAAGAATATTATCCTTTGTCATGTAGCAGAACATACTGTCTGGCCAGTGTAACATTGGAGCCTGAATAAAAATAAGCTCCTTTCCGTTACCTAAATCTAACTTATCACCTGTTTTAACAGTTTTAAAATTCCACTCTCCGTGGAACTGCCCCTTCAGTGATTTGACACCATTCTCTGTACAATAGACAGGTGTCCCCGGAATCAGTCTCAGCAGTTCAGAAATAGCACCGCTATGATCAGGTTCAGCATGATTCATGATAATATAATCAATGCTCTTCAGATCAATCTCCGATGCGAGGTTGTCAATAAACTCTTTTGAGAAGGGCTGAAAGACTGTGTCAATCAAAACTGTCTTCTCCTCTTGTATCAAGTATGAGTTATAACTTGAACCTTTATGGGTTGAATATTCATACCCGTGAAACTTTCTCAGTTCCCAGTCGTTTTTACCAACCCAGTAAACATTGTTGACAATACTCTTTTTCATAGCATAAGTTTTAACATAGAGTTAATATAATCTAAATATCATTTATAAATTTGCGTCACATCACTTAAACTAACCCACAATGAAAAACGAAAATTACCACTCCGCACCCTCCGGAGCAGTTTACGGACTTGGACTAATTGGGGCTGCAATCTATTTTATCGGCACAGCTACATCTTTCTGGATGGGCGTACTGGGCTTCCTGAAAGCAATTATCTGGCCGGTATTTCTTGTTTACGAGCTTCTTAAATATCTGGGAGCTTAATACTTACGCTTTGGGTTCTTGGGATATCTTCCCTCTTTTACTCTCTTCTCCTGATCAATAACCTCCTTAATACTCCAAAGGCAGGTAAATCCCAGTACGCCTAAAACTGAGGAAAATGTAAAATTATTTACAGTAAGTGAAAGTGCTATGCTTAATAGACCTGACACAAGAAAAACCCAAAGGCTTATCCGCCCAAGATAATATTCTGCTTTTATTACCAGCGGGTGAAAAAAGCCAATAATAGCAAATGTTACCAAGCCAACTATAACCCCGTTAATATTCATGAAACACAATTTGGAGCTAAACTAACTCTTTTGGATTAAACCCGTATTTATTTTCGCCTTGAGTGCCTTCAATAAGCATAAGGATTAGTAACCATATTCCTCCTACTACAGGAATCAGAGCCACCAGAATCATCCATCCACTCCTTGATGTATCGTGCAACCTGCGCACTGTTACAGCCAGTGTTGGTATAAACATTGCCAGCATATAAAGCCCGTGTATCGGTCCAAACATATTGTATGGTGCACATACATAAGTTCCTCCGCTGAATGTTATACCAAAAAGTCTGTCAATAAACGCAGCAACTGCTGCAATCAGAATGTTTATAATAACAAACATCCAAAACTCAGTCCTCCTTGACCTGCCCTTGAAGTCTGAGTACTGCCTTAACACTTTCAGATACCAGTTCATAAACTTTGGTTTTTAATCATACATAAATTTAGTGTTTTTATTTTTAGATTTGATGTATGGTTATAAAAGATAAAATAATTGTTGTCACAGGTGGCGCCGGATCATTTGGAAGTGTGATAGTAAAGAGACTTCTTGAGCAGGGAGCCTCAGAGGTAAGAATCTTTTCCAGAAACAGCAAAACCGAATGGGATGGAGACATCAGAGACCTATCGGCCTTAAACAGGGTAATGAAAGGGGCCGACTATGTAATCCATGCAGCCGCCTTGAAGGATGTACACTATTGTGAGGCAAATCCAGCCGAAGCAATTGAGGTAAATGTATATGGTTCTCTGAACATTCTTACTTCAGCCAAAGAGGCTGGAGTAGAGAGGGTGGTATTTATCAGCAGCGATAAGGCCTGCTTTCCAATGGGTACAATGGGCATAACAAAGGCCTTAATGGAGCGAATGGTTTTAAACGAATGCAGACAATCTGACTCGCCTGTTTGTACAATAGTCAGATTCGGAAACTTGATGGGATCTGCAGGAACTGTTATCCCTCTTTTTGTAAAGCTTGCTAAGGAGGGAGCCGGGCTTACTGTTACAAACCCCGAGATGTCCCGTTTTATGATGACAATAGATGATGCAGTTGCATTAACACTTATCGCACTTGAATATGGTGAGAATGGCGATATTTTGATTGAAAGAGGACATTCTGCCACTATTGAGGCGTTAGCTTTGGGAACACTGCTTTATTCCGGAGTAAAATCAGAATCAGAGCTTGAATCCAGAATAAAGATAACTGGAGCCCGCCCTGGAGAGAAAATTTACGAGACGATGGCTACATCTGAGGAGATTTCTAAATCAAAATTAATATCCTTAAATGAAAAGTTATATATAAAAATACCCCTCTTATCCGAAAGTCAAAACAGGCATGCAGAGGAGTTCAACTCTCATAACGCACCATCTTTAACCCCTGAGGAGATGGCTGAAATAATTAAAAGGATAATCTAATCAATTAAGCCTTTTTATCTTTTTGTCAATATATTTTGAGTTCAAAATCCTTAACACAGACATATAGTTAAGCCTGAACTCCAGCAAATCACCAACCTTATAGCCCTTTTCATTACTCTTTAAGTCCAGAACAAACATATCAGAACTTCCTCCGACAAATGAAATATCAGGGTCAGATGGTGTCAGGTGTTTATCATCCACATCTAAAAGGCCTATATCTATCAGTGCTCTGCAGCTTGTCTTCCCCGCAAGCCTTTCGTCAAATGTAGAGACATCACCAACAAGATTGGTCCCCATTTCACCGTCCGGCACCTGTGGTTTTTCAATTAATTCAATAATCTCTGCATAGAGCAAAAATGCATCAGTTGCCATCTTCTTAAGTGGTCTGTCGTTATAAACGTCGGTCCCAAGATAAAGAGTCTCTCCCACACGAAAATGGTTGATCCCTTTTGGCAACATATTTTTAAAAATCAGAGGAATAGTTACGGATGAGCCCCCTGAAACATACTCAATTTTTTTATTGAATTTAGCCTCAATCAACTGTTGATAAAGGCTCAGTTGTATAAGCTTATCCTGATTAGGCAAAACTCCATACAGGCATGAGAGGTTTGCACCAATACCAATAACCTGAATATTCTCCAGCTTAAATACATTTGAATAGAACTCAACAAGATCATCCCTCATTATCCCCTCTCTCAACTCGCCAAGCTCTACCATGATAATAATTTTGTGAACTTTACTCTGCCTCTTAGCCTCCTCAGATAAAAGTTTGATTGTCTCAATCTGAGTATTCATACTGATATCGGCATATTGAACAACCCCTTTAACGGCCCTTCTTGCCGGGGGCTTAATGTAAATAGTCTCTACTTTGGGATTAATCTGTTTTATCATCTTCAGGTTAGAGATTCTTGAATCACAAACCTGAGTTATATTAAACTGTAACACTTCCTGAATATACTCTCTGTGTCCGCATAGCATTTTAGTTACGACAGACCACTTAATACCTCTTTTCCGGAAGAGTTTGTCAAGATATTCAAAATTTGTCCTTAGCTTCTCTACATTTAGCGTAATATATGCCATCGGGTTATTGTTTTGTATATCTCATCTCAAGATACTTATTTGTGAAGCCCAGATTCTCGTATAATCTTCTGGCAGGATTATCGGGTTCCACATGCAGAGCTACTCCACCCTCTGCCCTTATAAGGGCTTGCTCCATCATGCACCTGCCTATCCCTCTCCCCCTGAACTTATTATGTGTTGCTATATAAACAAGAATGTTTTCTGGTATATATCCGTTCATCCCTGTTTTATTTACCACTACAACAGAAGATAACTCCCCCTCCTCAAAAGAGCGGAGAACAAAACCGCCAAACGACTCCCCCTCTTTAATTGCATAATTAACAGCCTTCTCTATATCCTCCCGTTTATCTCCGAACTGCTCCAAATGCGTATATAAAAAATCCACGATTTCTCTCTTCTCCTCAAAAGTTGGTTTGCACTTTTCGTCAAATGACTTAATCTCTATCATAATTTACTTGGCTTTTATAATCCATTTAATATACAAAAATTATAACACCTGAAAAGATTATTTTGTTTTAAAGTAAAATTATCAACTGCAGAATCAACTGTGAATAAAGCACTCTCATCTTTTATGTTTTATCCATTGTCACTATAACTATACTTTTGCTGAACAATTGTAAGATTTGACTCGGGACATTGTCTTTGGTGTGATCAACACGGATTTGTCAAAAGTAAGAGTAAGGGTTAGATCTCCCGAGTCACATCTTTCCTTCAAAAAATCTAAAAAATGAGTGAAATCAAATGTATTGTGTTGTACGAATCAATCTACAACAATAACACTCTTAAAGTAGCAAAGGCCATTTCTCACACTTTGGGCTGCAGATTGATAAAGGCTTCTGAAGCGATGGAGGAGGATCTGACAAAATATGAGACAATTGGACTCGGTTCCGGGATATATTTTGGCAACCTGCACCCATCAATAATTAATATCGCTAAAAATTTTGACAACTCACCTCAGAGGGTATTTATATTTTCAACCAGGGGAAATCCAATACACGGCAAATATCATGGTCAACTTAAAGAGATTTTAAATACTAAAGGGAAGAGAATTGTCGGTGAAATTAGTTTTAAAGGGTATGATGGTACAGGGCCATTTCTCATTTTCGGCGGAGGGAATATCGGCCGGCCAAATGAAAGGGATCTCTCACAGAGTATCTCGTTTATCAGGAAAGCCCTTCCGGAGTACTGCATTAAAGATTACTACAAACTACTGGATAACAGATTACCTGTTATAGATGGCAGCACAAATAAATACTACTATAAAGATGGTAAAAATCTATTCCTGCTAAGGGGAGATATCGTTTCTATAAATCAAAATCTTTGCACCGGATGTGGCAGGTGTAAAACCGTTTGTCCAATGGGTGTAATTGAGCTTATTGACAAAAAGGCAATCCCGGATAAGGAGCTTGATTGTACTTTATGCAACCTGTGTTGCATAAATTGTAAAGAGAGAGCTATTACATTACACTACAACTGGAGAGATACAATTAATGTTGCAAAAAGACACAAGAACAAAAAATCACTTTAATGAAAATAAATTATGTTTAAAAAGGTACTGTTTTGTATTTCTACTCTCTTTATTTCACATATTGCTTTATCAAAAACAAGTGTCTCTGTTCAAATAAATAATGCTGATCCGGACAGAACAATACTATATCTTTCAGTATTTAACAATGAAGAGGGTTATAAAAAAAGAGTTGCATACATTTCGACCTCTGCCATTGCGGGAAGGAGTATCGAAGTTATTGAGTTAGAACTGAGTCCGGGGAGTTATCTCTTCTCAGTATTCCAGGATCTGAACAAGAACAAGAAATGCGACTCAAACCTGATTGGCATCCCAAAGGAGCCTGTGGGTATTTCAAAATATGACGGTAAAGGGGCTCCGGGGAATTTTCAAAAACATAAAGTATATATTGGATCAGAGTCTGTAAGAGTCTCTATTGACCTTCACAGACTTTAGTCAAATCAATACAATAAACCCCTCCATCAGAACTCCCGAAATAAATCTTATCACCATCCACTAAAGGAGTAGAGAGTATTGAGCCCAGCGCGTGTATGGCTTTTTCTGATTCAAGATAATCTCTTCCGTAAAGTTGAAAGTCCGGATGGAATTTTCCATTCGAGTCAAAAACCCGAGAGTAGTTTTCTATGCTGCCGGCTGTTCTAAATCTGTATTGTATCTCGCCGCTAATAATATCAACGCCTCTTAAAATTCCGTCGAAACATCCAAAATATACTATTTCGTTATTTACAACAGCAGAACCATAAACCCTCATTGGGAGAGGAACCCTCCATAATACTTTACCGGAGAGTTTATCAAGAGATACAAATTCATGAGTATCTGAAGTTCCGTAGAAGAGCATATTATTGTGAAAAGTCGGAGTAGAGATAACCCAGCTACCCTCCTTTAAGTTCCATAATGCTCTTCCACTCTTTCTGTCTATGGAATAAATATTATAATCTCTGCTCCCGAAATAAATTGCATCCCTGTCAGCTGAAATCCCTTTCTGGATTTCTCCCTTTGGGAAATATCTGTCTCCGATTGTACGAAAAGACCATAATAACTTCCCTTCTTCTGTGTTCAATGCATAGAGATTTCCGTTAAAATCTCCAATAAACAGAGTATCTCCAGCTATTGCAGGAGTAGCATGTATTATATCTTCTGCTTTAAAACTCCACTTTTGTTTACCGTTAGCCTCATTTAAAGCATACATACAACTATCTGCACTGCCCCAAAATACTAAGCCATTTGACAATTTTGGAGAGGAGATATAATAGTCCCAGATATCCCTTGACCTTTCTCCATTTGAAAGGAATCTCCAACTAAGAGATCCTGTATTAATATCAACAGCGTACAGGCTTCCGTCTGTGCTGCTAAAATACACATTTGAGTTACTCACTTCCGGAGTGGAGTGCACAGGACCATTTGTTCTGTATTTCCAAATTAAACTCCCGTCATACTTGTTCAGTGCGTACAAACAACTATCACCGCTACCTATTAACAACTTATCACCGGCAATGGCTGGAGAGGAGTAAACTCTTCCTCCGGTTTCATATCTCCACATGCTCTCTTGAGCTCTGACTGTAAAAGAACAAATAGTTACTAAAAATATAGTATAAAATACCGGCCTGATATTCTTCATAATGCTTACTTTTACAAGTTATTATCCCTTTTAAAATCCTCAATTATCTGATCAAGGTTTTTCCCCGTTATGCTCATTACTGACTCTTCAATATTCTTACTCAAATACACATTTTTAAACTGACTCAAACCTATTAAATCAATTAAATACTTTGTGAATGTAGCAGATATTGGGTAGTAGGCCATATTTGAATAGAATTCACTGGACCCGCTTTTAATAATATCTCTGTTCAAAAGACTAAGATTATCTCTTACAACCTGTATATCATTGCTATAAGCAGTACTTGAAAAGAAATAACCTGTTAATGTGGCAAATCCCTCAAGGAGAAAGACATTCTCTGTTTTGCCGATTTTTTCCTCAATTACACTATGAGCTGTCTCATGTTTAAAAACAGTAATGTCAAAATTATAAAGATGATTAATATTGCCTATTGACTTGCCATAAACTGTCATACTCTTTGGTACTGCAATAAAGAACTGAAGATCTGACATGTTTGAATATACATATGTCTTAAGCTTCTTGATATCAGATTCAACCTCCAGATGGCTGCATAGTATTTTTATATAATCATCAACATCATTTATTAATACTCTTTTTAGTGAATCTGTCATACTTCCTTTAGAAGCCTCAAAATCAAAATAGTGCGTACTAAACAAATCAAAATATCTGTTTCTCAGCAGTTCCAGGTTATTATATCTTACACCATGAATAGTATTATTATCTTCAAAACCTGTTACCATTATTTCATTACCGCTAAAAACATAGAGCTGGTAACACCCTGCTCCTATCTGTGTAAAGATATTGTTATGTCTTTCAGAATTCCTGCATGTCAATAATCTTTTAGCATCTGACGAAATATAGAAGAATGCATCATCTGGGTCTTCATATTTAACTTTATCAAATTCAAACCCATATGCAGTCTGTTTAAAAGGAGAATTAATCAGTTGCTTGTTTTTAAACTGAGAAAAAGGACCGTAAAGCTGTATTTTTTTGGAGTAGTCGGCACTTATAAGCTCCGACTCCTTTTTATAAATATATTCTGGCTTTTTTTGCCACTTGTCCCAAAAAACATATTTTTCAATATCTCTTTTATCATCTTCGTCTATCATATAACTATCAGGCGTTACAACCAGGACTGTGTCTGTTTTATGAAATAAAAGGGTTAAAGAAAAATTGTCGTCCGGGAGTATCCTTTCCGGAGCTTGAGCCACTAACGGCAAAGAGGAAATCTGCAAAATAAGTGCAATAATAATAGAAACTGAGCTTCTCATGAAAATTTACTATGATTTAAATATCTTTATTCTAAAATAGTGTTGTTGTGAAAAACAAGAATAGTCTAACTGCTGAATCTGGATATTTTAAGCTTGAATTAGTGGCAAAACAGCTTTATAATAACTATCCTCCAGAATAAAATCAGGGGTTTTATCACAAATAATTTCATATCTCCTTTTAACATTTTTTTGCCCAAGACCTGAAGAGTGCATGTTAGAAATTTTTGGCTGGAAATTATTACGTACAACTAAGCTATCATCAACATTAAAAATTTCAATATGCAATGGCCTCTCTTCATTAACAATATTGTGTTTAATCGCATTCTCCAATATGACCTGAAGAGAGAGGGGCGGAATCATATAATTATAAATAAGATCTTCGGAAATATTTTCAGAGAATGAGAGAGAGTTCCCATACCTGATTTGCTGGAGAAAAATGTATGATTTGACAAACCTTAACTCTTTTTCTACTGATATTAAAGGCTGTTCTATTGAATCCAAAACATATCTGTAAATATTTGAAAACTCCTCAATAAATCTTTGAGCTTTTTCTGTGTCCTTTCTTAACAAGCTAGACAGCACATTAAGACTATTAAACATAAAGTGCTGGTTAATTTGACTTTTAAGTATTTCGAGCTTAATAGAGGCAATTTCATTTCTCAATTTTAGTGCCTCTTGTTTAAGCCTTCTGCTCTCTTTATAGAACAGGAGCCCCTCAATTGAAGCAACAAAAAGCAAATTTGTGATGGAATAAATAAGCGTACCTCTGACTATTGAATGTTCCGCCAGGTTATTAACGGGTTTAACAATACCTATCAGCAGAGATACTATCAGAGAAATTATCAAAGAGACAATAATAATTCCGCTTACTTCAACAACCAATCTTTTAATAGTCTTATTACCCCACGGATAACGACGGTTTAGAATCTGAATCAGGAAAACCAAAGGAAAGGCGACAATCAGACTTGAGATAAATCCTACAAGCGACCTCTCTGCAATATGAAGCAGAGTAGCGCCAGTAGTAGTTATTAAATAGTCCCCGGTTTCAATATTATGAATAACAATGCCTGTTTGTAAAATAACTGATATACAGACCAGGAAGCCTGTAAGACTTTTTATTTTGCTAAACAGTTTGTTCATAACACCCGTTATTTATCCAGCCATCTTTTGAAATCCGACGACCTGTCTATACTTACAATTGCTTCAGTGTCGTTTTCAAATTCTGGCTTTAAAGTGATTTTAATCCGACCTCTTGAGTAAGCGACCATATTAATAATTGAATTGTGGGATATTAACAGCTTTCTGTTAATTCTAAAGAATTTAACAGGATTTACTACTGATACTATTTTATCCATAGTCATATCAACAGGATAGTATGCACCAGAAAATGTTTTAAGGTTAATACCTGTATCTGAAGAGTAGAAGTATGCTATCTCATCTACATCAATTTTTGAGTACCTCTGTCCGATCTGAATCAAAAATCTCTCTTTGTACCCGGAATTTCTCTTTTCAAACAGCAAAGACAAAGCCTCCGGATCAATAGTATAAGGAGTCTTGAACGTATTAAATTTTGATAAAGCATCCTCCAGGCTTCTTTTGTTTATTGGCTTTAGTAAGTATGCAATACTGTTCAGTTCAAAAGCCTTAACTGCGTATTTATCAAAAGCAGTAGTAAATATGACCGGAGTATTTGTTTTAACCTTTTCAAATATTGTAAAACTAATTCCATCTGATAATTGGACATCCAGAAATATAAGATCCGCATAGTTATCCTGCAACCAGTGAACAGTCTCCTTAATAGAACCTAGTTTAGCTATAATTCTAATGGAGGGGTCAATTTCATTTAGCATCTCCTCCAGCCTTTCAGCTGCAAGCTGCTCGTCTTCAACAATTAAAATTTTCATCATATGAATCAATCAAAGGGAGTTTTGCGATAAAATAACCATCAATATTATTAAACAAAGGATGATTATTACATAAAAAAGCGTAACGCTTTGTTAAGTTTTTCAATCCTGCCTCATTTTCAAAATTTGAATTAACATTGTAAGGCTGTTTGTTCTTAATAATTAATGTGTGTTTTTTAGATGTAATCTCTAAAGAAATAGCCTCTGATTTACAGCTATTGACTGAATACTCAACCACTGCCTGAAGAGAAAGCGGAGGAACCATTAAATCTGAGTACTCACCAGGAACTTTCAGAGTAAGAGACAAGTTATCTCCATATTTAATCTTATGCAGGTTAATATACGAACGAATAAAATCAATTTCCCGGCCAAGAGATATTACAGGTTTCTCAAATGTCTCGGCAACATATCTGTAAACCATTGAGAAATCGTCAATGAATTGTTGAGCCTTAACAACATCTTCATTAATCAGTTCAGACAGAATATTAAGACTGTCAAACATAAAATGAGGATTAATCTGACTCTTTAAAATATCAAACTTCACCTGAGCAAGTTCATACTCAAGGTCTCCGGTAACCTGTTTTGCATGATTACTCTCAAAAAAGAATATCCATCCCTCAAGAATAGTCATTAAAAGGATATTCACAACAGAAAAAATTAGTGCATTATTGAGAATTACGCCTTTCAATTCTTCACTGTATGGGTTAATTATATGGGATAATCTGGTAGCAAAGAATGAAATAACCACCCCGGCTATAATAGTTAAAAGTACCTGGCAAACAACTCTGTCAAAAAACGAATGAGTCCATGGAAACCTTCGGTTTAGTGCTCTTATTATAGATAAATTGATTACGGCAATAAAAAATCCACACAGTGCACTAATCAGAGTTCCCTTGAGCAATCCCGCAAACAGATAGTGTATTTTCTCCAATACATGATAGCCGGAAAAATGGTTGTATGATATGACAATAACCTGTATAATAAACGACAAGACAACCAAGAGCAATAAAATGCTCTTGGTTGAGAACGGCCTGATGAGTTGTCTAAATTTCAAATAAAAGTATTATTACAAACTTTAAAAATATTTGACAATACCTACTCTTAAAGCTAAATAGTTCAAACTTAAAGAAGTTGCAACTTCATCTCTTAAAAGAGATGGCATAATAACGTCTCTCTTTAAATGCTGGAACTTCAGGTTTGAGTTAATACTCCAGCCTTTACCCAGGCTATATTGAACTCCACCGGACAGATGAACTCCCAAGCCATGGCCACTGTCAGAATAAAATCCATCAACAATACGAGGAGTTGCATCTTCAATTTCAATGTGATTGTACAGCCCGCCGGCTCTAAGGTAATAAGAAAATGAAGATTTTTTTATGTCATTCTTAAACTGAAGGCCAAACAGGTAACCATTATCCTCAAAATCATAATAATTACTTCTGAAATTATTCCAACCCCATCCTGCAAATAACCCGAAGTGCTCCAAAGGCATATAGGTAAAAATACCTTCAACTCCTTTTCCCACTTTCATTTTAAAATCGCCCAGACTGTTAAGGGCCACAGAGGGACCGGCAGTTAACTCAAATCCCACTTTTCTTCTGCGCTCCTGCGCGTTTGCAACATTTACAAACAGAACCAGCGCTGTGATAGCTATCAGACTTTTAAATTTCATAAAATTATTTTATTTAAGGAGCGCAAAAGTACAATCTAACAAACATTCCGGTCCGCAAATTCCCATCCGATGCGTTATATTTCCGACTGAAAGCGCGTAAATCAAGACTGAATCATTTAAACCATCTTTTCAAATGGAGAACTAGTACTTAAAATACTTATTATTCTTTTACGCATCTTACCGATAATCCGTAAGCTCGAAAATTTTTTGACATCATTATACTTGAAGAGTCAAAGTAAAGAGTTGCAGGATTACTAACATCAATATCTGTTGACCAATATGTCCCAGAAAAATCTCTATGGTCTGAGTTTGACGAATTAGTTCTTAGTCCAGCGGCAGGAAGAAAAACACAATTATCCTTAGTTCCTGCATGATTCTCGCCAAACCATCTTCCCGGCACACCATCTGGCCCAGCCCCCCAAGAACTTCCTGAGTTTAATAAAGATTGCAACTCAGATTTTGTTGGAACTCTCCACCCTTCCGGACAAGGGTTATGCGCCCTAATCATACTCCATGAAGATTGCTGTGCAGTACAACAATCATATGGAGAATTAGTGGATATTATAAACATATTCCTATATGTAAAGCTGGAAATACTTGAAAGTGCAACAGGAGAAGTAGGAAATGAAGGAGATGGAGTCTCACCTAGATATGTCTGTCCATATTTTCTGTGCCACTGATATAAAAGTCCATATGGATAAATATCGCTGTAACCTGCGTTATAAGGCGCCCAGGTTACTCCATTAATTTCAATCTCCTTCCCATTGTAATTAGCAGGACTTTTCTTTATAAACTTGTACTGATCACCATAATAAACTGTTCCTCCTGAATTTTTGGCATAAGCTCTTACATAATATGTTTTCGTCTCCTCTAATCCATTAATATCTGCAGTAAACGAACCATCTCCTGCAGTTGATGCAACCACTTTTGTTGAAGCCGGATTTTTTGAGCTTCCATAGAAAACTCCTCTTTCGGTAACTGGCAAGGAACCCTCCTCTTCTATATACCCACCTGTTGTAACTAACCCCTCCTGTACATCAACCGGTTTAATTGTATGAAGTAAGGCTTCTACTGAAGCCGTTTTTTTAACACATCTGACAGAAACCCCTTGAGCTTTATTCATAAGATTAATTCTTGGATCTGAGCTTTGAGTATTAATTACAGTCAATACCTGTCCATTATAAGATGTAGAGGGTTCACCGTAATAAGCCAGCCAGTAATTACCACTAATAAAAGTAGATGGCCACGTTCCGTTGCTAGCTGACAATGTACCTGTAAATGGGAAGAAAACTGCTGTTTTTTCTCTTTCACCCGGAATATTATGATTAGGACCTACCCATCTGCCTATCAGACCATCAACTCCTCCTGCATTTTCAGCTATTATACATGTACTTCCACAAGAGATTAGACTTTCTACCTCAGTTTTAGTCGGCAGCCTCCACCCTACCGGACATGGATTAAACTTTTCAGTACGGTTCCATTCTACTTGATAAAATGGCATCCATTCATATCCCGAACCCCTCCATGTAAAAAAAACATCCTTATATTTATCCAATGCTGTCTCCTGATCAAGATCAACGCTCCACAAATCATAGGCAGACTTTATTGTAAAATCCCTGTCAAAACCATATTTTCTGAACCACTGAAAATATTCTCCCGTCCTTAAATCCTCCCTGTAACCGGCATTCACTGGTGCCCAAATAACCCCATTAACTTCTACCGGCTCAAGATCCATACCATCAATTATCGGCACCGTTGCATTATCAGCATCAACCTGAATAATGTATTTTTTTCCTCTTTTAAAGGTTACATTTGATTTTACAACCTCCTTGAATACACCTCCGCTCTCTATTCCTATCTTAACATCTCCCGCATGAGCCCCCGGAAGTATAACCATATAGACTTTTGGTGTTGTTGAATAATCTTTTGTGGGATTAAAAGCAGAGTTAAGAGTGACTGTAACACTTTTTGATGTGTCCGACATACTATCTATAACATAGTTTTCACCGGTCGGAGGAGTTGTCTGGCTTATATCTATAGTTCCGCTATTAAATGCCAGGGAGCGTTTCCCGCTCAGCTTCACCTTTGTAATGGATCCTGAGCCCGAGCTTCTGATTATCTGAAACTCAATAATTGAGAACAGATGGTTATACCTGAGCGACACTGTGGCCGGTGTTCCGGATGAGCCGGGATATTTCGTTGTATATGGATTGGCAATCAGAAAGTCAAGTGAGCCGATATGAGAACAATCATTGTCTGACACTTGGTTCTGTTCTGCAGAGAGAGAGACCGGGACAGCTGTATAGGAATGCGTACCTGCCACATATGGATAATAAGAATAGAACTCGTGATCTCCTGTGTTCCAGTAAACAGACCCGCTGAACTGAGATCTGGCACCGCTGCTGAGAGCTGTAAGTGGCTCGTTGACAACTCCGGGGTCCCCTCCGGCTGTTACTGAAGCCTGTGGAGAGTATAGTCCTACTTTATCTGAATTTGCAATCCATTCGGTCTGCTGACCATTAAGCGTTGTCTTGGTTGCCGGTTTGGAATCTTCGCAAAGAAAAATTATGCTGCCGTCATCAACCAACTCAGGAACAGGCTCTTCTTTAATACAAGACATACAGATGATAAAAGAGAATATCGTAATAATCAATCGTCTCGTATTAATGTAGTAATTTGTCATAAATCTTATTTTAGATTATTCTATTTTCACACATCTGACAGAATACGATCTAACTCTGGCTGAATTATTAATTGTTTTTGCCCCTTCATAAAAGATTAAATTAGCTGAGGATGGATTTGTTGACATAGTTGTTGTCCAATAATATCCATAACTTCCTCGTCCTTGAGCATTATAAACACTTTCAACTCTGCAGCCCGCTGCCGGAAGAAAAATACTCCCAGAGTGATTACCACTATGATCACCGCCAAACCACATCCCCGGCATTCCAAAAGGTCCACTTTGTGTCCAAGTGCTACCAGAGCTAATAAGCAATTCAAACTCTTCCCTTGTGGGAACCCTCCATCCTTGAGGGCAAGGATTATATAGCCCCATATCCCAAATTGCACTAGGAGCTGAATTCCAATTATAAGGTGCGTTTTTTGGACCATAAACATTGTCTCGAGTAGTATATGAATTAGCTGAGCTTGCGCCTTGTTGGGAATTTACAACATTAGGCTTAGGAAGCTCTTTAAATGAAGCTTCATCATTATAAGTCTGCCCGTACATCCTACCCCATTGATACATTAGTCCATATGGTAAGACTCCCTCAACATAACCTGCATTCCAGGGAGCCCAAGTGACACCATTAATTTTAACCTCCGGACCTGGATATTCAGGTAAATGGGATGACAAAGTGGTGAATTTATACTGATCGCCGTAAAAGATCGTACCTGATGAGTTTTTTGCATAGGCACGAACATAATAATTTTTATTTGGCTCCAGTCTGTATAAAAGTAGACTGAAATCACTCTTTCCCTCTCCGATTGTTTGATCTGACATATTTAAAGATGTAGGAAAAGGACTCGTTCCGTAATACACCCCCCTTTCAATAATAGACAAATCTCCCTGTTGTTCAATAAAGCCCCCTACTTTTGCTCCATCGTATTTAATGTCAGTCGGTTTGACTGTATACAATACAGGTGTGGAATAACCGTTATTTTTTACGCATCTTATTGGTAGTGCAAATGATTTGCTAAATTGGCTTATTGAAGGATTATAACCATCGTTTACTCTGATAGTAAGCGCTTCACCATTAGCGCCGATAGAAGTATTTGTCCAATAGCCAGCTATATTATTTATACTTCTTCTTTCCGAGCCGAATGTTGGGTTATTTTCAAACCATCCCGGATATGGAAAAAAAAGAGCAGTTGTATTTCTTTTAACAGGATCATCGTGAAAAGGACCTATCCAACGTCCAACTAAGCCATCAACACCTCCATTTGCATTGTTGATGATAGTATTGCCAAAGGAGAATAGTAACTGATATTCCGCATTTGTTGGAATTCTCCATCCTTGAGGGCAAGGATTATACTTCTCGGACCTGTTCCACTCAGATTGAGCTACTGGTGACCAGTCTGTTGATGATGAACTTGTTGATATAAAATCGTTCTTATATGTTGTTATTGAAGTTCCAATGTCCAAGTCAGTAAGGGTAGTGTTTAACAATTTAGGTGGCGCACTCATCCCATAACCTGATATTCTGTGCCACTGGTATACAAGTCCGTAAGGCATATCTCTACTATAACCAAGGTTTACCGGTGCCCAAATAAGATTGCCAATAGTTACCGGCTCAAGATCCATACCATCAATTATCGGCACCGTTGCATTATCAGCATCAACCTGAATAATGTATTTTTTTCCTCTTTTAAAGGTTACATTTGATTTTACAACCTCCTTGAATACACCTTCGCTCTCTATTCCTATCTTAACATCTCCCGTATGAGCCCCCGGAAGTATAACCATATAAACTTTTGGAGTTGTTGAATAATCGTTTGTGGGATTAAAAGCAGAGTTAAGAGTGACTGTAACACTTTTTGATGTGTCCGACATACTATCTATAACATAGTTTTCACCGGTCGGAGGAGTTGTCTGGCTTATATCTATAGTTCCGCTATTAAATGCCAGGGAGCGTTTCCCGCTCAGCTTAACCTTTGTAATGGATCCTGAGCCCGTGCTTCTGATTATCTGAAACTCAATAATTGAGAACAGATGGTTATATCTGAGCGACACAGTGGCTGATGTTCCGGATGAACCGGGATATTTCGTTGTATATGGATTGGCAATCAAAAAGTCAAGTGAGCCGATATGAGAACAATCATTGTCTGACGCTTGGTTCTGTTCTGCAGAGAGAGAGACCGGGACAGCTGTATAGGGATGCGTACCTGCCAAATATGGATAATAAGAATAGAACTCGTGATCTCCAGTGTTCCAGTAAACAGACCCGCTGAACTGAGATCTGGTACCGCTGCTGAGAGCTGTAAGTGGCTCGTTGACAACTCCGGGATCACCACCAATCGTTACCGATGCCTGGGGTGAAAAGAGGCCCACTTTATCGCTACCCTCCACCCATTCGGTCTGCAGACCATTAAGCGTTGTCTTGGTTGCCGGTTTAGAATCTTCGCAAAGAAAAATTATGCTGCCGTCATCAACAAGCTCAGGAACAGGCTCTTCTTTAATACAGGATGACAGATTTAAAACCAGTGAAACCTGGAATATTAACAGACTTACCCTAATGAATGGTTTTATTTGTTTTCCCATTATATTGTCTCCTCCTCAAATATCTCAATATCAGAAATTCTTTCAACCTTCAGCCTCGCATCCTTGAGGTTGATACCCTTGAATTTTAAATTAATAGTATATTCTGTATTGTTGTTAATGTTATAATTTGTGGTAAGATTGTTCCCCAGATAGAGTTTAAAAGTTACATATTCATTTACTCTTCCGTCACTACCTATACCCTCACCTTTAATCTCAATCCAGGTAGAATTCACTGGTGCAAACAGCGGTTTCAGCTGCTGAGAATTTACAGATGGGTTAACCCCTCTGATATTCTCCGGCAGATAGAAGGTTACAAAACCATTGTAATCGTTTATCAAATAGGGTTCACCAAATATGTCCGTTGTGGAATTTGTAGATATCGGATAATCAAAGACTGTCGGCGTGATTATTATATTGTTAAAAGGATTGGAAATATAATTAGAGTTGGATGGCACTTCTCTAAGTTGGATTGAGTTGACTTTTAATCGTGTAGTTCCGGGTATGTCAACTACCTCTTCTGAGTTGTATGATAAGTTTAACTTTGCTCCAATCCTGTACAGGATAACGGATTCTGTTTTATTTGGTACATCGCCATCATAGGAACCGTACATCCTCATAAATTTCTCTCCGGAACCGGTAAACATACCCGATTCGTCAGAAATAATAAATTTCTTCTTTTTAAATTGTAAGAAAGAATATATACCCGGAGTCGCATTATCCTCATTAAAGAGTGTATGGTCAAATGTATTCGCTATAAATACTACTCTCTGATTTGAGCCCTTATTAAGGATAATTTTTAAATCTGCCAGATTATCCACCGAGTTTTTGTATTCGCTCTTCACAAGTTTTGAAAGATCTGTGGTACCATTAAACTGCAAAACCCAAAGATTCTTAACGGCATCAACATCAGCAATGACATCGGCTCTGGTAATTGCAGCACCAAAATTTGCACAGGATAGAGAAAATGTCATATCTGTGTTCTTTTTAGAGTTTACCGGATTGACATCTTTTACACATGCACTTGTGATTACAAGGCTAATAAGTGATATGACTGTTAAATTTCTCATAATATTGTTATAACGATTTAACACATCTTACTGACAACCCTACCGCTCTTGTAATAGTACTTACCTCGTTTAATGTTTCTGTAAAACGTAATCTATATGTATCATTACCAGAGACTTCTGATGTTGAGTACTGTCCGTTAGCGGTTGTAACTCTATATGAAGAAGTACCCTGAGCTCCAATAATTCCTGCTGCCGGAAGAAAGAGACAGTTATCCCGGTCTGTATCGTGATTTTCTCCAAACCATCTTCCAGCAACATTATTCATACCTCCTTCACCCGAGTCTACCCATGTACTTCCACTTGACTTTAGGGCGAGAAATTCAGACCGAGTTGGTAATCTCCAGCCTGCAGGACACGGATTGTATTGTTCGGACATATCCCAGGAAGACTCAAATGTGGTGCACCAATTAAACGGAGAAATTTCATTTTTATAAAACTTTGTGCTGTTTGTGACATCATTTCCAAGTGCTAAAACTGCAGGACCATTAACAATGTTTGTAGTTCCAAATAACTGTCCATATTTTCTATGCCATTGGAACATTAGCCCATATGGATTACTTACAGGGTCATACCCTACATTAACCGGCGCCCAGAGCAGATTACCTATTTCAACTGGCTTCATACCGTACCAGAGATCTTCATAGCCACTGCTCACTTCATATGAGACGAGGTTCCAGTCAGCAACCCCGGTAATTTTTAACGAATTGGGGCTGAGTTTGACCGTGAATATGCTGGCATTTCCCGGAGTAAGTTTGAGGGCTCCCGTACCCGGAAGGGGAGATGTATAAGCCTCTCCGTCAATTTTAAAAACAAACTCAATGTCCTCACGCTGTGCAATATTTATAGGAGCAAGAAACATATAAAATGTCTTGTTTGTGAACAGATATGTGGGAGTCGTTTCTTGCAAAGTTCCCAATATTATGGATGCATTGATATCAGTCATACTCAGTGCAGGGACCATACTTCCCCCGCTTATCCCTCCATTTGAGAGGCTCATCTTCAGGTCGTTTGCCCCAGCTTTATTAACATTAAAGATATTTGTAGCAGACTTGCTCCTCATCTCCATAGAGGTAATTATACCATCTCCTGTATATCCGGATTTATAAAAAACAAAGGCCACCATTGACAAAGCGTGGTTTAGACGAAGATAAACCTTTGAATTTAGAGCATTAATCGCGAAACCACCCTCCGGAAGCGTTTTATCCTGACAGCTCCACAAATAGTCACTGACCTGTTCATAAGCTTGTGTGGCGGGAATATCAATGTCCATCTTTGCTGAACTTCCAATCCCCGTAACTAGACTCGGAGTATATGGATAGAAAGCATAGATCTTTGCGTTATCATTGTAAACCTTTATCTCTAAAGGCTGATCAGATTGATCTTTAAATATCCATGGTTCATCCGAATCAGGTCTTACAAGTTTAATATTTTCAAGGCTAACTGACTCTTCGTAAAGAGAAGTTCCTGTAGAATTTGTTATTTGAATTCCTATCTCCTTCTCTGAGATATTGGAATTACTGACTATTGACTTGACAGGAATGTCTGTCCCGGGAGTTATCCGCAATATCGCACCTTTGCCTCCGGCCACCCTCTCCTTTGTGCAGGAGATGGTGGCCAAAATGGCAAATAGCGTAATTATCGCGGATATAGCTCTCATTCTAATACTAACTAGTTTATTACAACTTCACCTTCATACTGAGAAGTCCATGGGGTTACGCTGACACCCTCTATTGTCAATTCAGAGCCTCGCATCTTAACTGTATAGATGTACTGCATTCCCTTAATCCAGTTTATTCCGTCTGCCCCGGATAATGTAACTGTATAGTCTTTTGTGTCAATGTTAAAGATAAACTGAACATCTGTCTTGTTGTCTATGGCCACTGTTGGCACAAGAAGAATATATGCGTCAATCATAGCTTTAAGTTCATCAACATCTCCCGGAGGAGGTGTGTCAAGAGAAATTGTTTTGCCAACATTTGTAACACCCACCTCTGCTGTTGCATCTCCCCCGGTTATTAACCCATCTGCAACGCTCATTGCAAGGTCGTTGTCGCTGCTCTTATTGACTCTGAATGCATTTGATCCTGAATTGTCTTTGATTTTCACTGAGCTTAGTTCGCCGTCTCCGGAGAAATTCTCTTTATAAAATACAAAGGCAACCTGAGTAAGGGCATGGTCCAGTGTAAGATTGACTGCTGAGTTTGCACTATTAATCTTTATGGGGCCTCCTTGAGCTGTTGCGCCCTGATTGCAATATAGGTAATCAATCTGAGCAGCCATATTCGGAGCTGCAGGGACATCAAGACTCATAACAAGAGAGCTGTATGAGCCTGTCTCAACTGTAGCAGGATCTGCAGGACATGGAGCATAGGCGTAGATTTTAGCAAAGTCCTGAGTAAGGTAGAGCTTATCCGACAATACCCACCTTGTGTTGCCGGCATCATAACTTAGAGTGTATTTTGCATCGCCACTAAGATATGATGCAGAGCCATCCGCCTCTTTTGCCACCTGAACCCTAATCATCTGACTCGTAATATTTGAATTATCAATCAGAGCTTTTGTATTTAGCTGTCTCAGGGAGGGGGAGATTGAGAGCTGAGCTGTTTTTGACTCTTTTGTAGAGTTCTCCTTTGTGCAGCCGGATGCCATAAGCAATATTGCCGCAGAAATACAGAATAATTTTTTCATAAATTATATATTAATAGATTATTAAATCATCGGCAAGCTCTGTCTCCCACTTTGCAATAGTAACCTGAGATATTGTAAGAGATGTGCCAGAAAGTCTTATAGTATAGATGTACTGACTTCCCTTTTCCCATGTAATTGGGGAGAGATTCTTGACTGAGAATCTGTTTCCATCTATTACAAAGGAGAATCTAATCTCGTCAGATTCAATAAGAGATGTAGGGACAACCATTGTTGATACACCTTTAGACAGAACCTGAGACTTCAGCTCAGTCAGATCATCGGATGGGAACTTTGGGGTTGCAGAGGCCTCTTCAATAAGCAGAGGTGTAGAGAGATTTCTCTCAATTATACCCTCAACACCACCGGTTATTGCACCGTTAGTGATATCCATTGTGAAGTCAGAAGGATCTGCATTTACAAGAATATGTCCGGTTCCTGGGGTTGCATCCTCAATGAAAAAGTCTGTCAGTTTCCCCTCTCCATTATAGTTATCCTTATAGACAAGCATGGAGAGGGTAACCAAAAGCATAATTATTGCGGGTATAGAGCTCATTTTATTGCTATTAATTCTAGTTTAACACAACCTCTACTTGAAAGTAGATGTCCATGGGATTACAGTGACACTTTGAATAACTAATGCTGTTCCTTCCAGCTTCACTGTATAAATATACTGATAACCCATCTGCCAGTTAAGTGAGCCGGTTGTACCCAAGGTGGATACATAGTCCCTTCCGTCTATATTAAAAGTGAACTCAATATCTTCTTGATTAATAGTGACAGGCGTGAGTAGTAAGTAGGCGTTAACTTCCTTTGCAAGCTCAAAAACGTCGGTAGTTAATGGTTTAGATGTAAGCCTAATAGTGCTATCTATATTTGTCACTTGAATCTCATTAGTAAAGTCTCCTCCGGTAATTGAGCCATCTTTAACTTTCATTACAAGGTCGTCTCCTAAAGTGCTATTAATTCTAAATGAAGAGGCTGATATATCCTTTATTTTTACAGAACTAATATTTCCCGCTCCTAGGTAGTCAATCTCGTAAAAGACAAAAGCAACCTGAGTGAGTGCGTGTCTCAGAGCTAGCTCTACTGTTGGATTTTTGCTGTTTATCTTTGTCATCACATCTTTAGTTTTGTATTGCTGAAATGCATAAAGATAATCTGTCTGGTCTGACATACGCTGAATGGCCGGTATATCAAGTTTTATTTGAAGATTAGCCAATTCTCCACTTTCTATAGTTGATGGATCAGCAGGACAGGGGGCATATGCATAAATCTGAGCATTATCCAGAGTGAGATAAAGACTCTTAGATAAAATCCAGTTTGGGCTAGAAAACCTAAGAATAGAAAAAGCATCTGCACTATAAGGACCTCCACTAGACTCATTTGCAACTTGTATTCTGATACTATCTAACCGTATAGTGGATTCATCAATAATTGCTTTTGTGTTTACATATTTAAGCTGAGGGGAGATTGTAAGCGGAACTCCATTAATCTCCTCTGTAGGTTTCTCCTTTGTGCAACCCAATATTGTAAGGCACAGGCCTACAATAATGTAGAATATTTTATACATCTTATTATTTATTAATTAATTACTAAATCTTCGGCTTTAACAGGATCCCATTTGGTAATTGACACTTGAGAAATAGATAGTGTTGATCCAGATAGCCTGATTGTATATATATTCTGTTTGCCTTTCTCCCATGTTATGGGGCTGGTGTTTACAACTGAATATGTATTACCATCTATTACAAAAGAAAACTTAATTTCTCCTGCACTAATTAGCGAAGTTGGGGCAACCAGAACAGAAACACCTTTAGTTAAAACCTGTTGCTTCAACTCATTCAGGTCATCTGAGGGGAACTTAGGGTCTTGGGATGCCTGGCCAATACTTAATGGAGTTATGAGTTTCCTCTCAATTATACCCTTTGTTCCGCCTGTTATTGAACCGTCTCTGACATCCATAGTAAAGTCAATCGGATCAGAATTTACAAGTATATGATTGGTACCTGGATTGGTATCTTCAACATAAAAGTCAGTAAGACTTCCTGCTCCATTATAGTTGTCTTTGTACACCAGAAGAGAGACTTGTGTCAAAGCGTGATTCATCTGCAGGTTAATTGCACTGTTTGAGTTATATGGAGCATTATCTGCATTCTCAATAGGTGTTGCGTACATATAATCAATATCTGAGTCATAGTTTGCCGTAGCCTCAATTGATGCCGGAATAGTATAGAAGGGCTGAGTGTCGTCTGATAGTGACACATAGGGATAGTAGGCATATACCTTTGCCTTAATAGGATTGAGTGTGTAGCCCTCTGTGGAGCTCCAGTTCCCTAAACCGTCAGATGAGAACATTACATTTGTTTTTGTTGAATAGGGAGTGTTATCTGAGAATTTCAGTAACTGAACCCCTATTGATGAGGCCGCAGGGAAAAAATCATCGTTTAAAATTGCTTTTGTCTGTGAACCTGTCGCTAAGGTTGCGCTAACCTTCAACTCCTCGTAAAAGTTGTTCGTCAGTCCGTTGTTCTTTGAACAGCCTCCCAGAAGGAGGAGGAGGGACAATCCGGCAATTGTTTTTCTTTTCATTTATTAAGTTATTTATTGTTATAGTTCAAGTTTGTCTGATTGATGCACAATCCATTCTGCCACATTTACTGAGATGAATATTTCCGAGGTGTGAACAGATACTTTTATTGTGTAGCTATGTCCGGGTTTAAAATGGTATAAAAAGCTTGACCTTATCACCTGTGTGGTCGTGTCGCTCTCTGCTTTTGAGGGGATTGACAGTTCAATATTATATGCAGAGACACCCTCGCCAGGTGCAAAACAGGTTGGTGAATCAACTCCGGTGATAACAACGGATGGGTCAATCTCTCCTCTAAGAAGCTCACCTGTACTGACATCCAGAAAGTACCTCTTAGAAAATCCGCTTACTGCATACTCTGCTCTGTCAAAATCATACCTCTCTTTAGATAGTTCATCCCGTTTATCCTCCAATTCAAACACTACCTGAGAAGTTATATGTCTGAACTCAAGATTAACCCTGTTCAATGTATCTTGGCCTGTTAACGGAAATCTTGCCTGAGCCCACAACACATCTGTTCCGTGGTTGAATGGAAGGTAGTGAGATTTTGAATCCCCGGTAGGCATATAAGGGGCGTAGGCATTAATGTTGAATCTCTTGTTTTTATCCAGATATAAATTGTCTCCATTCATTACCCCGTCATTATGTGTGAAGTGCATATTATAAACGACAGGAACCTCAAACTGACCGGTAAGCGGATACTCTATAACCTCGTTAACATATACACCTGCAGATGAAGCAGAAAAATCTGAGTTATTTGAGACTCTGAACTCCACTTTACCCAAATTGAAAGTTTTCAGAGTCTCCTTGGAACACCCTGCAAACAAAAAAGCAGTTAAAATGAATAGTGTCAAACCTCTTCTCATTGCTATATATTCACATTATCTTCTACAAGAATCCATGATTTAATTGTTGCGTGAAGCTTTAAATTAACTCTCTGAATATCTATATACATTATTAGCCTTCTTGAGTACATGTTTTCGTTACTTAGATTTGAGAGATCAACTGATGCACTTTGCGTTGTGTTGTTCTTATATACAAACTGAACCTCAATCTCTTTGTTTGAGGGATTTAACCCCATTAGCCAGAAATAACCGGTAAAATCATTTAAAGGAGAGGCCTCTGTAAATAATTTTGAATACTTGAAATCTTCAAAAATTTGTGTATAGTCAGAGAGGTATAATCCACGAGATACACCGTTCTGAACAATTATGCATTTCTCCAATGAGTCTCTGGCCCCCTCAATAACCAGTTGATACTCCAGTTTCTTAATTTTATCCGGGAGTTCCAGATTTAAATTGTTTTGAGAGTAGCGCGACACGGTGAAGTTCTTGATGGTAGCTGCGTATAGGTCAGATATTGCATCGGACTCCATCAGAACTCTTGCTTTGCTGAAATCTCTGATATTATCAATAAAAATGCCCTTTGCCGCTTTATTGACAGTAATAAAGTTGTAGGTTCCCGGTGAGATATTAATAGTATCTGTTGTAACTCTTAACTGCTTTTCCCTTAAAAGCGAGTCTCCTGAGTATATATAAGTAAAGAGGCTCAATGAGTCATTAGAGCTCTGCTTACTCTGTATAAGGGTGCTTTTAACGTATATACGGTCAAGCTCCTCCCAGTTACCCGGCAGATCCCTTTTGCTGCAATTGTATAATACAGCTACACCAAGTATTACAAGAGTAATTAAGAGCCTGTTCTTCATTGCTCCCTCCCTTTGTTTTTTCCTATCAGCCTGTAAACAAGGCTAATGTTATAATCTTGAAGAACGAAGCCTCCCTTGCTACCTGATCCGGTCTGATAACAGGAGTTATCAATCACCATATAGCTACTGCTCTTCTCTCTCTTATACCCCCCTCTGGCTCCGACTTCAATAAGAAGCCTTTTTGAAAGCGGAAGGGCAATGCCGATGCTCAGGCCACCTCCGACATAATTTCCTGTGTTGCCTTCTGAGCTCTCTAGCGGGTCCATAATATCAAACTCCCCAAAAGCTCCATATAATCCCAGATAGAGGCCCTTAAAACGTTCCGGTTTCCCCAACCAGAATCTGTGTTCCAGACTCAACCCGCTCACTTTATGCCAGCTATCCGAATCTGTTTTTTTATGGTTTAATAGTGGGTTAATATAACCTTCTAGAGAAATTGAGGCTATTTTCATGTAGTAAAACTCCATTGTTATATTATAAAGGGGTTTTACGACTTTAGCCGGAGGGGTAACTCCGGCTATATTTAACAGGTTTGTCCTTAACCCAAATATGGGTCTAAAACTTTGTATAATTATATAATGTTCATCAATGTTGTTATGAGGACTCTCTGTAGTATCAGCCGGTTGCAGTATCTGAATTTTGGGAAGAGAATCCTCCGGAAGAAGTGGCTGAATTTGAGGGAGAGTATCTGCTGGTTGGGGCTTATCATCTGCAGGGGGTAAATCTGGTGGTGATATCAGCTGAGTCTGTTGCTCCTCAACTGAAGCAATAATAGGATCATACACCTCCTTTGCCTCAAGCGGCAGCTTCCCGTATTTTGACATTGCGGATATCAGATCTTGGTATGCAGGCTTTAAGGCAAAGTGGATATCTTGATTATCTGTCGGCTTTATAGAAAATGGCCTGTACTCTAATCGCACACAGTCTGCCAGTTCATTTTCCGCTCTAATTATAAAGGTAAAGTTAGGATTAGTAAATCCATATCTTGTTTTAAGGTAAGCTCTTACTATGCTTCCAAGAACAGAGGCTCTGTTTAGTGCGTATAGATCTGAGATGCTTCCCTCCTTAACAAATGAGACTATTGCAAAATGAGAACTACCTGTCTGAATTCCATGTTTATTATATGGTATAAAGTCCCTCAGGTTGGCCAGCTCAATACTGTTATTGCCAAAATTTGTCAGGAGCGTGGTTGAGCCCGGAGAAAAGTTGAAATCAAAAGCGATCTGTCTCTCTTGAGCACTCTGTGCATTGACACTTGTGCTTACAAATAATTGTGCCCCCAACAAAGCAACAATAAAGCATCTAATAATAGATCCGGTGTAATCAGCTCCTCTCATTGCAATTATGTATATGGTTTGTATTTAGAAGTCTCTCTATCTGAGACTTCAAAGTTGAAGGCCTGAACCAGAGGACATTTTGGTAGTTGTGCGAAAAGGCCTCTATGCAGTTTATATTGGTTATATTTATAAGGAAAATGGTTTCAGGATTGCTCTCCCTGACTCTTCTGACGGCCTCCTTCAGCTCTTCTCCTGTATCTATAGCATTAATCAGAATAACGTTAGGCCTTGACAGGCTCTCAGACACTCCGTTTATAAAGCAGTTCTCAGTTGTTCTGAGAACCAGAAAAGATGGAGCCGGAATCATCCTTTTAATCTTTGCAAAACTCTCATCATCATCGTCAACAACAAGTAGTATCTGCTGAGCTGAATATACTTTTGAATCTCTGTACCTGTTTCTGAACGGCAAATCAAACTGTATAACTCGGGGTGTTCTGTCAAACAGAAGACTCATTTTACCCCCTACATGTTTAGCCAGTTTATCACAAAGAGCAATATTGATTCCAACACCCTCCTCAAGCATACACCCTCCATGATCTCCTTCATCATTTATAACTACCTGATCAAATGACAGGCTGAATATAAATGATTCCGTGGTTAACGAGTAATCCATGAATATCTCTCTGCTCTTACTCAAATATGTGGCGCTTGAGATTAAAAGGCAGAACAGCTTCTCTAGTTTTCCTCTGTCTGTATAGATCACACTATTTGAATCCAGATAGAGAGTTTTATTTGCAATCTGAAACTCAACGCCACATCTTCCAAACTCCTCTCTCATTATTTTAGCACCTCTTATTAGGATGTCGTCTATCTCAACCCTCTCAATAAATATTGAGCTGTCAAGCTCCAGAGTATTGTAATCAATTACTTTGTGAATCTTCTCAAGAAGAACCTTACTGTTATCCTTTATTATATCTGCGTAATTTTTGATTTTTGATATGCAGTCCTCCTCCAGAATAAGCTCCGTGAACCCCATAATGGCATTTAGAGGGGTCTTAAGCTCATGGGTAATTGTAGTGGTTACAATCCTGTCATTTGCTAAATTGAGGGAATTTGTGTTGTTCATAAAGTCTCTGCAAATGGGATTTATTAACAACTAATAAAAGGAGGAGGAAAACCCTCTTGATTGTCTCTATTTGTTAATGCAACTAAGATCACCTAAACCACTCCTCCTTTTATTAATTGTGCTTCATGTGAAGCGTCAGATTACTTGATTGCAAAAGTATATTGGGATGGTTAGTAAAAAAAAATAATAGCGCCAAGCTTGCAGATTAGCAAACTGAATCTGTGCTTGAACGCATTGAGGATGTCTCTAATGGATGTTGCTTCATGTTAAAAGGATTATTCCAGAGTCAATAAATAAATAGATTTTAATAGTATTAGTACTACTAAAAAATTATTGTCATTCATAAGGATTATGTATTAACAATTAATAAAAGGAGGAGAGAAAATTCTCTTTATTGTTCGTTGACGTTAATACCACTAAAAACACCTAAACGCTCCTCCTTTTATTAATTGGGGCTTCAAATGAAGCGTCAGATTACTTGATTGCAAAAGTATCCAGAGATGGATATATATAAAAAACAATAGCGCCAAGCTTGCAGATTAGCGAACTGAATCTGTGCTTGAGCGCATTTATGCCGTTTAGGCAAATGTGTAATCAGACTCTTCTATCTCTTCTTATAGGAGACTGGGATGTTGAGCATTGGAAGTTTTGTTGTTCCCAGCTGAAGAAGTTCATTTATCTCACTCTTCTTCATAAAGGCTCTAGGTCTGGACTCCATCCCCGCCGACGAACAGAAAAGCATTATATTCTGAGAGACTATTCCGGCATCCATAGCAGCCCACTCAGTTTTAAGAGAGTCATCTGCCCTTGTAAACCTGGAAATATCAGACACCAAAAGCAAAATCAATGCTGGATATGGGTCTTTATCCTGATTGGAAATAATTTTTCTGTAGTCTCCGTTTACAACCCCTTCCAATATATGCTTTTGAGCATTGTAAAGATATACTCCGTTAGAATCAAATACATATATATCAATATCCTGAGCGTTGATTGCAGATGGAGCGGTTCGTTTTCCACTCTCCACCCTGTTGACCCCGTTGGCAGCCCAAAGAAGGTCTGACAAATCCTGAATAGAGAGAGGAGTTGAGTCAAACTCTCTTGCAGAGGCTCTTTGAGATAGGGCCTTCATAAGGTTGCCCTCACGCTCCAGATTTGGTTTGTTCAAAACTATTGTTTGGGCTAAAGTGCTGCCAGAAAATAATAGTGAACCTGATATTATTGCTAAGGTTTTTAGAAATGTTCTCATACTTATCTGTTTATTCTAATTTATTACTCACTTTTTTTCTTTAAGACTAATGGCAAATCCGCCCCCCTCTCTCATTGTGATATTCAGGGTTGAATTACTTCTTATCTCTCTCTCCTCAATATCTATTGATGTTGGGTTTTGTTTGAAATGGCTTTTTGGAGTGTCTCTGTATATGGTTGCTAAATATGATTTGTCCTCTTTAAGAAAATCAAAATCTAGGTTAATCTCACGTGCATTCTCATCAGTTACACCACCTACAAACCAGTTTCCGGATCCCCTCTCCTCTCTTGCTATCACCACAAAGTCTCCAATCTCTCCTTCAAGAACCCTTGTCCTCTCCCAGTCAACACCAACTTCCTGAATAAATTGGAAAGCCGGTTGGTTTTCATAGTTTTCAGGAAGGTCGCAGGCCATCTGTATAGGGCTGTAAACTACCACATAGAGTGCCAACTGATGGGCTAAAGTTGTATTGATTTGGTTATTTGGTTTTGTTGGCAATGAGATCTCAAAGACGCCGGGGGTAAAATCTATCGGACCGGCAAGCATTCTTGTAAAAGCTACAATTGAGATATGCTCAGGCGGGTTACCGCCGTCTGGTGACCAGGCGTTAAACTCCTGTCCTCTGAGGCCCTCTCTTGATATGGCATTTGGGTATGTTCGTCTAAGCCCTGTTGCCTTTATAGGCTCGTGTGCGTTAACTGCTATTTTATACTCAGCCGCCTTTTCCAAAGCTCTCTGGTAGTGGTTCACCATCCACTGGCTGTGGTGGTGCTCACCTTTGGGAATAATTCTGCCTACATAGCCGGATTTTACTGAACCGATGCCCAGCCTCTGCATAAGGGCGTATGCAGTATCCATTTGCTTCTCGTATGTTATTGGAGCAGAAGATGTTTCATGATGCATGATTATCTCCACTCCACGCTCTTTTGCGTACCTTACCACCTCTTCAATATCATAATCGGGATAAGGCGTTACAAAATCAAAGATTCCCTCTCTATCCTCAAAACCGGTCCATCGCTCCCATCCGGTGTTCCATCCCTCTATCAAAAGACCTTTAATACCTTTCTTTGATGCAAAATCTATGTATCTCTTAGCGTTTTCAGTAGTTGCTGCGTGCCGTCCGTGAGCCTTACCTGTGTCCACCCATTTTCCGCTCTTTTCATCAAGTGTCATTCCGTAATCCCATGACCCTTTGTCAATGTGCATCTCCCACCATATTCCCATGTATTTCATAGGCTTAACCCAGCTTACATCGCCTAGTTTGTTTGGTTCATTAAGGTTTAGAATCAGTCTGGATTCAATCAATTCTTCTGCCCTCTCTGCAATTTGAATTGTTCTCCATGGTGTTTTGAACGGTAGTCCCCTTTTGACTTTATAACCAAGCCTCTCGGACCCCACCAGCCGGCTGGTCATTTTAAGGGCCGATGTGTCCACTTTAAGGGTCATGCCGGCGTAATCCATCAGAGCAGCCTCGTGAATACTGATGTGCAGCCCCTCAGTTGTCCTCATTGTTACAGGTGTATGGACTGCATTGTCCATAATATTCGTGAAGCCAAGCCCGGGGGCGTTATTGTGCTTCATTGCATCAATTCCGGAAACAGGAGTAGTATTATAAAGGTGTTCGTAACTGTCCCAGTCACCCGGTATCCACCATGTTGTGTGGTCGCCTGTCAGTTTAAACTGTGTATTCTCCTCCATAATGATAAGGGAATCAACACCTTTCTGAGCCAGAAACTCATAGCGAAAGGCGACTCCATCATCGTAAGCTCTGAAATAGATATTGAGCCTCCTTTTGGGTGTAGTGCTCTCTTTAAGCTCTACAACCATCTCATTATAGTTGTTCACAACCTCCCTCTGCTCTCCCCATGGTAGCTCCCATGTCTCTCTGAATGAGGAGTGTGAAGATTTAACAACCTCAAATCCTGATATAAGCGGCTTCTGATCTTTGAGCTCAAAGCCTAATGAAGAGGTATCAATTATTGCTTGTTCTTTATGATTAACGAGATAATGAATCTCTCCCGTCTGAGAGAGAATTACTTCTACTCTGTTTTGTGAATCCGGAGATAACAGCGTCAGTTCACTTTGTTTTGCTTTGCATCCGGCAACGACTATTGCCAGAAACAGTATTATTACTCTACTTTTTCTCATCTCTCTTTAGTTTAGGTTTTTTCTTTGGTTTGGGAAACGGCAACTCCTTTACAGATCTTCTGACAAGTTCGCTCAGCCACTCTCTGTCCTCCAGTTTGTCCTCAATAAGGAAGCTGTTCTTCGCACCCGGATATGCAGGCGCCTCAACAGGATTTCCTATAAACTCCCTGCCGGACTGAGTCGGCTTAATAAATAGCTTGTTGTCGCATATCAGACCGAATATTTTGCCGTCTGCGTAGATTCCGTACTCACCAAACATCTTTATGACTGAGACCTCGCCTACGTTCTCAAGCTGGTCTGTGATGAAGTCAACAAAGTTTTTGCCTGTTGCCATATTTTACCAATTAAGGATTACCTCTGCTTTAACCGGATAGTGATCAGATGGGATTCTTACCGCCTGTTTGGAACTGTCGGCTTTACTCCAGTACATATCTGTCAGTACTCCATATTTGACTATCTTAAACTCTTTAGTCGTGAAAATATGGTCAATCCTGCTGTCGCTTATGTACTGCGGGTTGAAGTTATTAAATGTTCCATTAGGTGCATATCTCAGCATTGCAACCACATAGGCATCATTAATCAACCCCGATTCTGAGATAACTTTATACCCTTCAGCTCTCTGGTCATAATTGAAATCGCCGGTGAGGATTACGGGTTCCCCTTCTGTCATACTCTTGATTTTATCCAGAACCAGTCTGCTCCCTTCAAGCCTTGCTACTTTTCCAACATGGTCCATATGAAGATTAAAAAACCAGAAGTGCTTTCCATTTTCAACAATTTGGAATCTGCCCCAGGTACATATTCTGGGAAGAGCCGCATCCCAACCTTTACCCGGAATACTGTCGGTCTCAGAGAGCCAGAAATTCCCGGTTTTTATCAGTCTGAATTTATTCCTTTTGTAAAAAACGGGAGAACACTCACCTGATTTATCTCCGTCTGTGCGCCCAACACCTATGTAGTTATATTCAGGCATCGCCGCCAGCATACCGGTCAGCTGACTGTAGAAAACCTCCTGGGATCCAAAAATGTCAAAATCATGATAGCGGATAAGATTAACAATGTGAGGCAGCCTCTGACCCCAGCCGTTACCGTTAAGGGAGTCAGCTCTGTTCTCATAGCGGATATTATAGGTGGCAATATTAAATGACTGAGCCGCTGCGATACCCGGTGCTATCCATAATAGTACAATTGTTATGGCAACAAAGTGTTTCATAATACATCTATTCTCTTATCAACTAATATACCTTTAACTAAATATCCTCTTCACTGCCGTCAACTATTTCGTTATCCTCTTCAATCTCTATGGATTCTCCCAAAAGGGCTACAGTTTCCTCCTGAGGCAGTTCCTGAACGGTTCTGAGTTTGCGTTCAATTGCTCTTGATCTTACCCCTGCCTTGTCTATTACATTAGCTGCCTCCTGGAGCTTTTTCTTTGTCTTCTCCAGGACATTGCCAAAGTTTCCAAACTCAGTTTTAACAGCACCCAGTATCTCCCAAACCTCGCTGGACCTCTTCTCAATTGCAAGGGTTTTGAACCCCATTTGGAGACTGCTCAGAAAGGCTACAAGGTTGGTCGGGCCTACAACTGTAATTTTCAGATCCCGCTGAAGGTATTCAAAAAGTCCGGTCCGTCTGAGAATCTCTGCATAGAGACCCTCTGTCGGCACAAACATAATAGCAAAATCCGTTGTGACAGGTGGATTGATATATTTATCCTTAATATCCTTTGCACTCTTCTTTACAGAGTTTTCAAACTGTTTTGCAACGGCTTCTGCATCTTTTGGATTGATATTTGCCAGGTTCTCATAAGTATCAATTAATCTCTGGTAATCCTCATTGGGGAATTTTGAGTCTATCGGAAGCAGAAGAGATCTGTTGTCGTTGTTTTTGCCGGGAAGCTTTATTACAAACTCAACCCTCTCCTGGCTGCCATCTTTAACAGCAGCATTCTGCTCATACTGCTCAGGTGAGAGTATCTGCTCCAGGATTGCACCTAGCTGTATCTCACCTAAATTACCTCTTGTCTTTACATTTGTAAGAACCCTTTTCAGGTCTCCCACTCCGGAGGCCAGAGACTGCATTTCGCCAAGCCCTTTATGAACCTGCTCCAGCCTGTCGCTGATTAGCTTGAAGGACTCATTGAATCTTTTCTCAACACTCTCCTGAAGCTTTTCGTCCACGGTTTTACGCATCTCCTCCAGCTTTTTGCTATTGTCTTCCCGGATCTCTTTTAGCTTATCCTCAACCTCCTTGCGTATCCCCTCCTGTCTTTTGACAAGATCTTCAAATTTTTGCCTCTGCAGCTCATTAAAATCTTTAACATTTTGAGAAAACTTATCTTCAAAGGATTTCAATGAGCCGGTCAGCTCTTCGCGGTTATCTTTTAATGACCGTTGGGACTCATCTCTGTTTCGGCTGAACTCATCTCTTATCAGTGGGTCCAGCCTTGAGAGGTTTGTGTCAATTTTTATCAGTTTTGAACTGACCAGCCAAATGTTGACAACAACAAGAACTATTAATACTATAATCAAAATTGTCTCTGCCATAGCTTGCTATTATTTGCCAAACTCTTCCCATCCCCAGGAAGGGGCCGGCTTCTCGATCTCTTTTGTTAAATCAAATATTACAGTGAACAGCCGGTCTGTTCCAACTCTTCTGAGATTATATGTAAAGGTGGTGCTATCCACTGTGATCCACCAAATGTTTGAGAATGCCCCTGGCAGCATATCCACTGTCTCCTGGTCTGCAGGAAATACCTGCATATCGGCCTTCCCCTCATTTGTTGATGTACCTCCGTACATTGTTGTCTCGTCGCTCGCTCCACTCTCCATCCTGTGGTCATGCTTTAACTCAATTCTCCCCTCTTTTAATTTGAATATCCATGTTCTGGACAGATTGTCTCCAACATTGAACGGAATGAGAATGGTCTCATCATCGCTGTAAAGTACATGCATAACCAACTGTTTCCCGGAAAAATCATCGTTTGCCGTGGTATCTGCAAGCCTGCCCTCAAAGGTCTTACCCTGTAATGATTGCAAACGGCCCCAAAACTCTTTTGTGGCTTCGCTTACCTGTGTGTTTTCCGTGACTGCCGGTTTACATGAAATCAATAGCAGGGTCAATCCTGCAAAAAATAGTAGCTTTTTCATATCTCTCTATTATTAATAATTACACTCTCTTATACACCTCATCAAACGGCACACGCATCCTGTCTCCCCAAACCCCTCTCTCCTCTCTCAAACCACAGGATATAACCATATTAATCTCTGCTCCGTAGGGTAATTTCAGCATCTTCTTAATTCTCCGGCTGTCCAGCCCCTCCATAGGGCAGGTATCATACCCTTCGTTTGCCATTGCCAGCATAAAAGTCTGCGCTGCAAGTGCGCAGGTTTTGTGGACTACAACCCTTACATCACACTCAGATACCTGGTAGGTAATTGGTCTGAAGAGGCCCACTGCTGAGACAATCAATTTTCTGATAACACCCCAAATGCCAAAAAAATTGGAATATAATATTGGAATAACTTTACCATAGTAGAGCCTCCATGTCCTTACTCTCTTTGCCTGCTTCTCCTTAGGGCTGTTTTTTAACACATTCTGAGACTCCAGCTCAATCATCATCTGAGCTCTTTTTTTATACAGGTCCCGCCTTGTAACAAAGACAACCATCTGCTTTGCTGTTGTGGCGGCCTGTTGGTTCAGACAGGCTACAGAAAGGCTCTTAAGTTTCACGGGATCTGTTATGTGATAAAACTCCCAGAGCTGCATGTTTGAGCTGTTTGGCGAGAGTGAGGCCAGCTCCAGACATTGCTTCACTACCTCCGGTTCTATTGGTTGATCTTTGTAATATCGTACAGATCGCCTGTAATTTACTATTTCTTTGAATGTCATAACTCTGAAACCGGTATCTATGAATTAATTAATAATGTGCCAAGCTCAACTTAAGCAATTTGAACCAAATATACCAATTTCTTATGTAGAATAGATTAAAAGCTACTTATCCAATTATCATTTAGAAAATTAAATGCTTTCTCAAAATAGCATATCTTCTGTAAGAATTAGCAAACCTGAGGAGTTCATCCCCGCCTGCTTCAGAATCAAACCCTTGATGTCCTGAGGTGTTAATTGCGGGTTCTTCTCTTTAATAAGTGCTATTACACCTGATATTACAGGTGCTGAATGGGAAATACCCCATGTAACCGGAGTCTCCTTTGATATGAAATTTGTTCCTATAATATTTATCTTCTCTCTACTATTGCTGAATTTTTCAAATTCAACAACCCCAGGTACTATTACACTCTCGTTCTCTCCTTTATAATTTATATAAACGACAGATACCCCTTTGTCTATTGCATTCCTGATTGCCTCATCTAAAGCACTCTGACCCTCTTTAACAGCCGGCTGACTACAACTTATCACATTTGCCCCATTTTCAACCGCGTAATTTATTGCCTTAATAAATGATTCGGTATATCCGGATATATTCCCGTCAGTCATAACAACAGGCATAATTTTCACATCCGGGGCAATCATTACTAAATCCTCTGCCATAAATGTACCGTGGTCAGATTTTTCGCATAAAGCCTCTTCTCCCTCTATAAAGCTGACCGGCAATACAACCCTATCTTTTAGTGCCGGGCTGTTTTTGTTGAATGAGTGGTCCAGTATCGCTACCGTTACACCCTTTCCGGTAGTTTTTTTATTCAACTCCTCTGCGTTTAGCACATCCACACACCACTCCCCATACTTTTCCTCTGTGATTCCAATAAGTGATGCCATGTCAAGTGTGGTAGCTTTAAACGCAGATTTTTTCAAGACCCTGACTCTCTCGTCTTCGTACTTCCCTAAATAATCTTTATCAAAATGGGGGATCATGATTTGAATACCATCTTTTCCCTCGGGGATTAGGATATGAGACCAGTAAACAACCCTTCCTCTCTCTCTGAGAAGTTGCTTTAACTCGCTGTTTTCAAGGTCAGGATAAAAAGACTTGACCATTGCCACTGCAGATGACGTGGTATAAATTGTTTTCTCAATATTTTGCTTGATTTTATAATCAGGCATCATCGGTTGAAAGCCGTCAATGTCCCTGCCCATTACTGCGAAAATGTCAACAGGTACACTCTCCCAGAATGAGATATCGCCTAACTGATACATGTCTCCGTGAGAGCCTGAAATTATACATCCTGCACCTGAAGCCATCTTTACAAAATTCTGCCAGTGTGCATAATCTCTTTGCGGGTCCATTGGACCGTAATATGCTGAAAGAACAAAGCTTACGCTCTTTACATCTGAAACAAGCTTAATAAACCTGTCATAATCACTCTCATTTATTTCATCCGCGAAAACCAACACATCAAAAATTTCCGCTTTTATCTTATTGTTGTATAAATCCTGTATTGCATGAATGGATACCTCTGAACCCGGAGCATAATGCTTTATCAATTTAACTTGTGAGGTTAAAACAGAGGTCTCTTCATTACCAATAATTGCTATTGATATTTTTTTGTCAGGCAGGGATTTCCATGCAAATGGAAATTTGCAGAAATTAGACGTAAAATCTGATGTCGGAAGAGCAGTTTGTTTCTGTGAGTAACTAATTGATGATACTACAAAAAACAGCAGTGTTAAAAATCTAAATTTCATGTGAGTTATTGCATTTCTATTCTACGCTCTTCAATAATACTCATATTACCAGCTTTTATCACCTTCATCTCAATTGAGTATATAAGCCAGCCTGACTCATGAATCCATGATATTACTCTGGTAGTATTATTAAATTTTTGAAAATCTTCTCTTTCCGGAGGGAGCTCTCCTGTTGATTCAGAGACTAAAGTTAAATATTTATAAGCTACATTAGCCAATTGTTCAGAGTCAATTGTCTGTGACATCTGCATTACGTATGCATTATCACTTAGCAATATTTCATCCAGCCAAACGGAAATCTCCGTATCAAGCAGATCTTCAGAGTAAGGATTGGGGGCTTTAATAGTTGAGGTAATCACCTCTCCTAACTTCACATTAGCCCCATAATAAATAAAAAACTGGTCAATATCTTTATGTGCTACTGAATTGCCCTGCCCGTATTCTTCCACTTTCTGTAAAGCACCCTTATCATTAGTTGTAATCCTGAATATCCCTTTTTCTGACATAGTATTATGCTGATCATAATAACGCCAGTCAATTTTATAAGATCCGGAAATGGAGTCAACAATAACCAGATCAACATTGTATCTTACTACCTCTTTTGATATTGTGTCAGAGTCCTTTATCTTAATTCTTTTCTGTGTAATAGTGTATGCTTGGTTATCACCTCTATTCCAGTGCCCGGAAACACTAACAGTTGAGTCAGAAATATTAATTTGACCATATAAACTAATGCATGGAATAAGCATTAACAGAATTGTCTGAAGTCTCTTCATTGATATTATTTATAAAAACAAAGAGCGAAGGAAATTGATATTAGATCCGGTATCAAATTTTTCCTGTTGTATATGCGTATATCATCGGTGAAACCAGAATATTTCCGTATAAGACATATTATTTCAAAATCTCCTTGTAATATTTTTCAAGTGCGGCTGCATTCTGTTTATTAATTTTCTGCATTTCAATCTTCCTCTGGGCCTCACTCTCCTTTCGTCCGGCCATCTCTTTTTGCCATGTAACTCCGGGCACAATATCCTGGAGGAAGTTAGAGTTTACACTGTAACTAAAGTAGATATTTTGACCCACTTTTACTGCATCCAGTGAATAGTTAAATGCAGTAAAAAGGTCTTCATATCCTGCTGATCCTGAGATATCAAAATCCGGTTTCTTCATATTTGCCTCCACAACCTTTGCATAGCTATGCCATACGTAAGTGGGAGCCCCCCCTTCAAATGATAACCTGTAAAAGCCCTTCTCCCTGTTTAAGACATCTCCTATGGAGAAGTTATTTGGATTCTGATCTGTGGGAGCAGTAGGTCTTGTCTTGAAGTTTGACTGACTAACCGTCGCAAAATCTGAAAAGCGCACACCATCGTTCCAGAAGCGGTATATTCTGTCCAATATAGCATCTGTCTCCTGAGGGACTTTAATTATATATGAGACACCTAGAACATACTCCTCATTAGATCCCCAGGCCTTGGGGCCACAGTTCTGCAGCCCTTTTATATAAAACCATATCCATGAGTCCTCTGTCAATTTATACATCAATCCGCTGTTGGGAAGTCTTGTATTTTTAAAAAGTCTCTTCATCTCCTTCTCGCTCACTTGCTCCAACCCCTTTTTTGCCGCCAGCTCCTTTACCTCTTCAGGCCTGTATGCAATCCAGTCACGTATTTCAGTGAGGATACATTTATAGCTTGTCTTGGGCACATTACCAGGTGCATAGTGATAATATGTTCCAGGCCCGTAGTTTTTACTTTTACGTGTATAGCCGGGAACATCAGGTACAAATCCGGAAACGGGAGTGGGTTCCAGATCTGTAAGAGGCTGATAAACTGTGAATGTACTCTTACCGTAAGTTACCTTCTTCTGTGCATTTACATTCAGTGATAATAAAACGCATGCTGCGATTAATGAGGATTTGATCCAATTTGACATATGATCGGGGTATTTAATTTGTATCTATGGTATGCTATGGAAATTTGCTCAATTATACCTTAAATCTCTTTATAATCAGGTTGTAACTAACTGAGGTTTTACATATGTAATTTTTCTCTTAACGGTTTAATATAACTATTTGAGATTTGGTACTTTTCACGAAGGGGATTAACTATATTGCTGAACAATCTCTCTTTATACTCCTTTCCTGCCCCCCCTGTCTTATATAACTCTTTTAAATAATCGTATTTTTCCGGATACTGATTTTTTATAAAGTTAAAAAAATATTCTCTGGTTGCACCTCTCAGATATAGAGCTCCTGTTAACATGTAGTGCACTCCTGAATCTTTAGCCTCTGCACATAAATTCTCAATATTTGAGTAGCTATCAGTTATGAGAGGAATTATTGGCATTGTATGCAGCCCAACTGAAGCATTGGTTTTTCTGAACTCTTTCAGGAACTTAAATCTGTCTGCACTGGTGCTCGCATAGGGCTCAATCTTTATGCGATCATCTTCATTTAGTGTAGTAATTGTTGAGGCTATGTTAACATAGGTCAGCTCAGACAATTGGCCTATTAAGTCATAATCTCTGAGGATTAAATCTGATTTAGTTGAAATAATAGCAGGAGTTTTGTATTTAATCAGGACCCTCAATATCTCCGGCATTATCTTCATCTCCCCCTCAATTTTTTGATAGCTATCGGTAACACCGCCGATATTTATCACCTCCCTTTTCCAATTTGGGCTGGAAAGCTCTTTGTCAAGGACTTCAACTATATTCTTTTTTACGTAAATATTTGAGAAATCCTTTTCTCCCAGATATTCATGAGAATAAATTGCATAACAGTACTTGCAGTTGTGGCTGCATCCCCTGTAAATGTTCAAATCCCAGCCATAAGGAATTCTTCTCTTTAGCTTGTTAAGTGCTGTTAGACAGTTTATTTCGGTTATATTTCCCACTAGGTGAATGATTTTTAGGTTTGTCGGTATATGTTGGTTTACTTGTTATGCAATGCAGTTTTAATAAGTTCTTTTAACTGATTTTGATCAATGTCTGTTAGTTTGTTTATGTAGAGACAACCGACACCAGTTTTGAACTTGCCCAATTTTTGAAGAATCTCTTCGTGCTTATTAATGTCAATAGTAAGATGTAATGAAATGTTTGCTTTCCTCCTCGCTACTGATACTTTTCATCATTTCTATAATGGTAAAACTGTCTGCACGTTGTTGTTCGTTCTCCAATCTATTAATAAAGTCTTCAACGCTTGCTGTAGTTTGCTGAGTTTTAATTTTTACTAGCTTGCTCATAGTTTGTTGTATTTAGTGTTTTCTGCAAAGTTTGAGGCCAAATCCTGTGCCGGGCTCACCATTTGGGAAATTTAATGGAAAACCTAAGTAGGAAAGCATTCCCAATTTAATATCGGGGTTATTCTTCCACTTTTCATCTTTCAATGCATTTGATACTTTTAACTTGTTCTGGGATTTAATTACTGTTTCGCAATACAATCCGTTCCAGTGTTCTTTGTCTCCAATTCGGTATGGATTATTATCTGACTTACTTGAGATAAATACATCCATTACATCGTTCTCCACTTTCATTATCAGGGCAGCGCAATATCCTGCCATTTTCTTATGAAGCTCTGTGGTATTTGGTCAAAGGTATAAAAATGAAATGATATCTGAAAGCCAAGCTAATACGTTTAGAGGGTTTTTAAATTCGTCAGTTCAATGTTGTTATCGGTGGATTTTTTATTGTTTTTCAAGCTGGTCACACTGACGAGTGTATATAATTCTGTAGTATTTTAGGCTATAGTGTAAGTTCTTTCATAAGCCACAATTTCAATACCGGGTCGGCTAGAGAAATTTGTTTATTATCGACCTCAATTAGTTCCTTTTTAATAAGAGCTCGTTTTATAATACTCACATTTGCAGAGGATCCTAATTGGTATTTTTGAAGAACCTCCTGTGTGGAAAATTCACTTTTTACGCCATCTACTAATGCTCTTAAAAAATTCATCTGATATGAAGATAGATTCTCGGTCTGCTTTTCAAACAAAGGAGAATTTTGATCAATAAGATCTTGCTGTGCATCTGCAAAATTTTCTTCGGTTGCCTTTTCCTTAGTATGAATCCATATCAGCCATGCCAATTGCTGAACATATGACGAATGATTATCTACTGGGTGATTTCCTATCAAGTTACACGAAAAGTTAAAGCGGACTTCTGACCTTCGCAAACCTCTGAAACCCTTATGGCATTTACACTTTGTTGTGCGGTCGTGCTTTATTTTATCCTCTCTCCAAGTAT